>PPYE01643446.1_pt1 | contig 210104 bp, 182 predicted proteins | sample 1559881 | NCBI WGS metagenome assembly PPYE01 (sample SAMN08240022, study PRJNA423297) | Human gut metagenome, whole genome shotgun sequencing project.
GCCACGTAAGCGTCTGGGTTGGAAGTGCCCTTGGGAAGTCTACCATCACCAAACGTTGCACTTGCTTTGAGAATTCAAGGATCAAATCAATGAGGCTCTGAACAGAATCGGGGTCCAAATGGGCAAAGCTCTCGTCATAAATCACAATTTGTGGCTTAAACAAAAAGATTCGCGCAAGTGCCAATCGCTGTCGTTCTCCACCAGAAAGACTGCTTCCAGCTTGATCAATCACATGATCAATTCCGTCTGGATATCTGGTGAGAATCTCAGAAAAGCCCGATTTCGTAATAGCGTCAATAATTTCTTCATCAGTAAAGTCATGGCAAAACAACGTGACGTTATCCCTGATAGTCGCATTAAAAATGAATGTTTGCTGAGAGCAGGGGATTATGAATCGAGCATATTGCTCACTTTTGAATTGCTTGATTGGCACGCCATCCAAACAAATGTCTCCGTTATCTGGGCTCAGAGCATCCGTTAATAGTTTGATTAGTGTTGTTTTTCCACTTCCCGAACTTCCTTCAAGAAGATATTTTCTGCCACGTTCCAAAGTAAAGCTAATATCCGATAAAACTAATTTGTCCTTGTCATAGCCATACGAAACGTGATTGACCGTTAGATTTGCAAAACGCTCAGGGGTATTTTTTGCCCCACTTTCTGTAGCTGGAGCTTCATTAAGAAGCGTTTGTATTTTAGTAATTATCTCTTTTGCGCTTCTCATATCAGTAATTGAATCACTTATGTTTTGAATAGGATTTGCTATGTAGACAACAAGCTGAGATGCCGCAACCATCATTCCTACTGTCATTAATCCATTAAGAGTAAGAATGGCGCCAATAAAATAAATTCCAATGTAAATAATTTGACCCACAGTAAATGAAAGTAAGCGAGCTAAAGAACTAAAGTACCGAGCGCCAAATTTCTGCTTCTCCCAAGCATGATTCGCACTGCTCATGGCAACCCGTGAGGCCTCTGTTAGATGAAAGCTTCTAAGCAGATCAAACCCTTCAAGGTGCTCATTGGCTGTAGCAATAAAATGCTCAGCTGACTCAGATTGTGCTTTTCGTTTATTAGAAATAATTCCAGACATTGTATTAGGAACAAACATCTGAACAGCAATCATGCACAAAATGAACAGTACGAGCCACGGTGAAATAAACAGCAAAATTATTAGGCTTACTACGCCAGAAAAGACATCTATCAAGAGATCAATAAAGACGCGGAAATATGTTTCTTCAAGTAAATCAAGGTCGTTAGTAAGGATTGAGAGCCAATGACTTGTATTGAATGAGTGAAACTCAGGAATTGAGCGATTGAATATCTTTTTTATCAGCTCATCACGCAGATGTGTTTGACAGCCCTGTATAACTGACCAGCGCAAACGTCTGCAAATCAAGTCGACAATAAAATAGCAAAATATATAGAGGCCAAACCAGAGCCCATCATTCAATGCGTCCGACAAATTGCCATCCATGGCAAGATTAACGGATTGAAGCATTACAAATGAAAGTGCAATTTCAAACAAACTACTTAAAAGAGAGAAGACTACAAAGAATATTAGTTTGCTCTTTTGTTGAGCGTAAAGGTATTTAAGCATGCCATCTCCCTTAAAAGAGATTTCGTTTTAAAAAGGTTATGACTGCATGTGGTATTCGGTATTCGGTATTCGGTATTCGGTATTCGGTATTCGGTATTCGGTATTCGGTATTCGGTATTCGGTATTCGGTTGGCATACCAAGCAGGCGCTGCATTACCATCTCTGGACTAGTCTCGCTATAACGAACAAGCGAGGTGATGCGCTCGCGCATGTGGTACTCGTGGAGCTCATCCTCAAGTACGCGAATGCGTTCACGCAGCTCATCGATAAGATCGTCCTTCTCGAGAGCTCGTTCACGCATGTCCAAAATGCGCACAACACCAGCAAGGTTGATGCCCTCGTCCGTCAGCTTTGAGACAAGATTGAGGCGGTCAATGTCCGCGCGAGAGTACAGGCGCGTGTTGCCCCTGGAACGGCCAGGGTTGATCAGGCCCTTCTGCTCGTACACGCGCAGCGTCTGCGGATGCATGCCCGTGAGCTCAGCCGCAACGCTAATCATGTAGAGCGGCTTGTTACGGCCGTCGTCCTTCTTTCGAGCCATTACCGCTCCTCTCGGTAGTTGCGCTCGTCGGCATCAAGCAGCGCCTGAAGAGCGTCTCGCTCCTTCTTGGAAAGTTTTGTTGGAACCTTGACGTCCACCGAAACATATAGCGCGCCGCGAGTTGCAGGATCCTTCACGCGAGGAGCGCCCAAGTTCTTGAACCTGAACGTCTTTCCACTCTGTGTACCTGCGGGAACCTTGAGTCGTACCGTAGTTCCGTCAGGAGTTGGCACGTCAACCGAGGTGCCCAAAGCTGCCTCGTAGATGCTCACTGGCAGCTTCATGCGCACGTCAGCACCATCTCGCGAGAAGACCGGATGAGCTGCAACGTTAATGGTAACCACAAGGTTGCCTCGGGGACCGCCGTTAACGCCGTACTCGCCGTGCTTCTTGTAGCGCAGCTTCATGCCATCGTAAGCGCCGGCTGGCACCTTAATGGTCAGCGACTGCTCCTCACCAGTTGAAGGCACGCGATACGTTGCCTTGCGAGAAGTTCCCTTAAACGCCTCGTCAAACGATACGTTTACGGACATAGTAAGGTCACTGCCTGCAACTGGACGGTTTGCTCGCCCGCCAAAGATATCGGCAAAGTCAAAGCCGCCGGCTCCCGCACCAGCACCGCCACCAAAACCGTTAAAGAAATCGGCAAAGTTGGCGCCGTTTACGTTGGTGGTATAGGTGAACCCACCCTGGCGACCACCAAATCCACCTCCAGGAATACCGCCGAATGCGAGCATCTGGTCATACTCCTGGCGCTTCTTATCATCAGAGAGCGTGTTGTACGCTTCCGAAATCTCTTTGAACTTGGCCTCATCGCCACCTCTGTCGGGGTGGTATTTAGCTGCAAGTTTTCTAAACGCTTTTTGAATATCAGACTTCGAGGCGTCGCGCTTCACGCCAAGAACATCATAAAAAGTCTTACTACCTGCCATTCAGCACGGCCTCCTCTCTAAACTACTCTGTCTTACTCGGCTGCACCGTTTGCAGCCTCAGCACCGTCTGCGCCCGCGCCATCTGCGGCTTCAGGCTCAGCTGGACGCTTTGGGCCACCGTGAGTAACAACAACCATTGCAGTACGAATGTCCTTGCCGCCCATACGATAGCCCTTTTGGTACACCTGGGCGACGGTCTCATCATACGCCTGGGTATCCTCAATCTGGCTCACTGCCTGGTGAGATAGAGGATCAAAGGCCTCGCCAACAGGATTGACTACCTCAACGCCCTCTTTGTTCAAGACGCCCACAAGCTTATTGCATACTGCGGAGACACCCTCAACAAACTGCTTGGCTGCAGGGTCGGTCAAGTTGTCCGCATGCTCAATAGCGCGCTCCAAGTCATCAATAACAGGGAGAAGGTCAACTACCAGCTTCTCTGTTGCGCGCTGGCGCTCATCAAGACGCTCCTGAGCGGTACGACGACGGTAGTTATCCCAGTCAGCCTGCAGGCGAAGGAAGCGATCATTTGCCTCAGCTGCCTGCTGCTTTGCTGCCTCAATCTGGTCAGAGACCGAGTCCAGCTCGTTCTGCAGGCGGTCGCGCTCCTGAGCTGCACGCTGAGCGTCAGCAGCAATCTCTGCCTCAGCTGTCTCTTCTCCACGACGAATTGCCTCAGCAATCATTTCTTCTTCGGTCATCGGACGGCCTGTGCCAGCTGCGCCAGCTACGCCCGCATCGGCTGCGCCGTTGGCAGCGGTCGCGTTGCCATCAAGCGTCTGACTTGCGGAACCATCACCCACAACGCCGACGGCACCTACGGTTTCATCACCGTTATTCTCGTTATCAAAGGTAGTGTCAACCTTGTTCTGATTTTCTGTTGCCACCGCCATCACCTCCCTATGTGTAGAAGGCGGCCAAACGTTTCCGCCAGCCGCCTCCGAGTCATATCACATTGTCTACCAGCTGCTGCACCAAGTTACCCAAGCGCATATGCCGAGAAACTCAGATTAGTTCTGGTTCTTATCGTCGTCGACAACCTCGTAGTCTGCATCAACAACATCTGGCTCAGAAGGGTTGCTTGCTGCGCCGTTGTTGCCTGCGGTCTGAGCCTGAGCATCTGCGTAGACAATCTCTGCAAGCTTCTGGCCAACCTCAGTGAGCTTCTCGCCAGCCTTCTTGATTGCCTCAATGTCGGAGCCATCAAGTGCGGTCTTTGCCTCAGCAACTGCCTCTTCAACAGCCTTCTTCTGATCCTCAGGGACCTTATCGCCAAGGTCTTTGACGGTCTGCTCGGTGCTGTATGCCAGGGAGTCTACCTGGTTACGAACCTCAATCTCGTCCTTGCGCTTCTTGTCTTCCTCGGCGTGGGACTCTGCGTCCTTGACCATGCGGTCAACTTCGTCGTCGGACAGAGCGGTGGATCCAGAAATGGTGATCTCTTGGGACTTGTCGGTTGCCTTGTCCTTAGCGGTAACCTTCAAGATGCCGTTTGCGTCGATATCAAAGGTAACCTCAATCTGAGGGATACCACGCTGAGCAGCAGGAATACCGGTAAGGTTGAACTTGCCAAGGCTCTTGTTGTCAGAAGCCATCTCGCGCTCGCCCTGAAGGACGTGAATCTCAACGGAAGTCTGGTTATCAGCTGCGGTGGAGTAAACCTTTGTGCTGGAAGTTGGGATGGTGGTGTTGCGGTCGATGACCTTGTCAACAACGCCGCCAAGGGTCTCAACGCCCAGGGACAGTGGGGTTACGTCCAGCAGCAGGATACCGGAGACGTCGCCGGTAAGAACGCCGCCCTGAACAGCTGCACCGTCTGCAACAACCTCGTCTGGATTGACGGACATGTTAGGCTGCTTGCCGGTCATGCTCTTGACCAGGTCCTGAACAGCTGGCATACGAGTAGAGCCGCCGACCAGAATGACCTCGCTGACGTCGGAGAGCTGAAGGCCTGCGTCCTGAAGTGCCTTGGTTACAGGAGCCTTACAGCGGTCGAGAAGGTCGCGGGTGATGCGCTCAAACTCTGCACGAGTCAGAGTGTAGTCAAGGTGCTTAGGACCAGATGCGTCTGCGGTGATGAATGGCAGGTTAATCTGTGCCTGCTGAGCGCTGGAGAGCTCCTTCTTGGCGTTCTCTGCAGCCTCCTTGAGGCGCTGAAGTGCCATTGGATCCTTGCGGAGGTCAATGCTGTTATCGGAGTTGAACTTGTCGGCAAGCCAGTCGATAACACGCTGATCCCAGTCGTCGCCGCCCAGGTGGTTGTCGCCGTTGGTTGCAAGAACCTCAACAACGCCGTCTGCAAGATCAAGCAGGGAGACGTCGAAGGTGCCGCCGCCGAGGTCGAAGACGAGAACCTTGTGGTCCTGGTCCTTCTTGTCCAGACCGTAAGCAAGTGCTGCTGCGGTTGGCTCGTTGACGATACGCTGAACGTTGAGACCAGCAATCTTACCTGCGTCCTTGGTTGCCTGACGCTGTGCGTCGTTGAAGTATGCTGGGACAGTAATAACAGCGTCGGTTACAGGCTCACCAAGGTACTTCTCGGCGTCTGCCTTCATCTTTGCAAGGGTCATAGCGCTGATCTGCTCTGGAGTGTAGTCAACGCCGTCAATCTCAACGACTGCGCGACCGTCGGTGCCAGCCTTAACCTTGTAAGGGACAGTCTTAATCTCAGACTGGACCTCGTCAAACTTGCGGCCCATGAAACGCTTGATGGAGAAGACAGTGTTTACAGGGTTGGTGACAGCCTGGTTCTTTGCTGCCTTACCAACAATGCGGTCACCGTCAGCTCGGAAGCCGACGACGGAAGGAGTTGTGCGGTCTCCCTCTGCGTTTACGATAATAGTTGGCTCTCCACCCTCGAGGACAGCCATAGCTGAGTTTGTAGTACCCAGGTCAATTCCAAGAATCTTACCCATTGTGAATCATCCTTTCCTATGTACGTGTTCCGCTTGGCGAGAAACCCCACAGGTAGATGACCTGAAAAGGGGCACAAGCTAACCATGAACACATACCGTGTTTCTGCTTTACGGTTTTGCTTATACCCCTATGTCTGACTTATATACATAATCTAAGTCAGTTTGTAGTAGATTTTTTCACCGACGTTTTGTAGCCGCTGGTGGAATACTTGCAAGTTTTTATTCATTTATGAATAAAATTTAACTTAAATAAGCCATGTGGGATTTGATGAGAATGTGTATCGCATTCAAAATTGTGCAGTCGGGACATATCCGCGCATAGGAATCTTTAATCATGCTTTTAAAGTTTTATCATGCTTTTAAAGTTTTGCGATCAGATGGAGTTCCCACATGGCTTTAAATTTTGACAAAGAAACCTTTAGCGATAATGACAATATCACAAATAGCTTTTTGGAAATACAAACTCCAGAAGATCTTGCGGCTCATATTGAAGAAAATGTCAAAGTGTTAAAAAAATATGCCTACCCAGGAAATAGGATTTTTTACTCTATTCTAATCATCCCCAAAAAGGATCATTCGCCTCGCTTAATAGAGGCTCCATGTAACGACTTAAAAAGGATACTACGAAAAATCACCGATCAACTTACCTATATTTATCAGCCTCCTGCCTGTGTTCATGGTTTTGTATGCAGTAAGAGTGTAGCAACGAATGCACATTCACATGTAAATAAGTACTTCGTATCTTCGTTCGACATTAAAAATTTTTTTCCTTCTATTTCTGCAAAAAGAGTTAGAGGTCTATTCAAAAACATATTCTCTTATGCTAACGACAATTTAATAGACTTACTTACGAACTTAGTTACTTTACATAAACACTTGCCTCAAGGTTATCCAACTTCTCCAATTATCAGTAATATGATTTGTCTTCAGATGGACAAACAAATTACTAAATACTGTAAAGAAAAGCACTTATTTTATAGTAGATATGCTGACGATATAACAATTTCAGGAAATAGCAAACGGTTAATAAGCAACATTTTCATATCTAGCAAAGCTGAAGATCTTACTCTTTGTCCAGATTTCAGCAACATTATTGAAAACAATGGATTTTCGCTTAACCCTCAAAAAACTCATATTTCATTCAAGTCTGATCGACAAACAGTAACTCAAATAATAGTCAATAAGAAATGCAATATTCCTAGAGAGGTCTATAGGTCACTTAGAGTCCTGTTTTACAATTGGCAAAAAAATGGATGGCAATATGCTGCCAATGAATATGCAAAATTTATTAGCGACCACCACTATATTTCATTTAGAAATGATGTTAATAGTCCTATGTTAACTGACGAACAGCTTTTTAAAAAACATATTCGTGGACGACTCGCATATTACACGATGATTGATGCCCAAAATTCTATCCCCTCAACGCCACTAACCAAGCTCTGGGAAATGTATCTTCAGTGTACAGGAGAACGCGTCCCGATGTCATTTATTGAAAGTAATGTTTTTCAGCTAGAAATCTCATATGATTACATCATTGACGGAAATTCGAATAACTTCACTTCTAGTTCAACCGGTTTTTTGACGGAAAAAGGTTTATTTACCTGTGTTCATGGTTTAAAAGAACTGAATCTAAGATACGATATTCCAGAAAATACATGCGTTGAAGTCATGTGCCATAACAGGAAAAATTCCCGAAACATCCCTCGTGCAATACCAGTAAAAGACTTCATATTATGCGAAGATGATGACATTGCATTCTATCCGTATAGAAGCACCAAACCGTCATCTAATCTTAAAATTAATTTTAACTATTTTCCACAGATGTGCGAACATGTAACTGGATACGGAGTTCCTGGTGAAGAAAGAGATGTATGCCATATTGAGGCTATAGTAAATTCTTTTAAATTAAGCAAAAGTTGTGTTCAAATAACTCCTACTTTCTATAAAGGCATGAGCGGAGGACCAGTGTTGAATACTAGACAAGAAGTTATAGGTATCATCATCAAGGGCAGCGCTGTTGATGATTTATCTAGATGTGGAATCTTTAGAAGACTACTCTCTTAAACATATTTTTAACTAAAATCTTTTTTTGTTCCTATTAATTATCCAGCAACGTATCCCTACCGTAGGCTTCATGCCATGCAGCAGAAAACTCCTCAACGGCAATCTTTGTTCCAGGATGATCCATCATGGTGTAGACAATATCAGGTGGAAGAGTAACTGCATCAATACCCGCAGAGATTAGCGTATGGACCTGCTCAGTATTCTTGAATGAAGCGGCAAGAATCTTAGAATTCAGCCCGTGGGTCTCCAGCATCTGCATAAGATCAAAGACTTGACCGATACCGTCGCCGTAGTTGCACATGCGGTTAACGTAAGGAGCCAAGTAATCTGCGCCATTCATGGCTGCCAAGAATGCCTCGTCAGCTGAATAAATTGCAGTTGCCAAGACACCGAGGCCTTCGGACTTGAGCTGTTTAATTGCCTTGTAGCCGTTGCGGGTAACAGGAATCTTCACATAGGTATTCTCGGGTCGAAGACCGCATATATAGCGAGCCTCTTCCAGCATCTGCTCATAGTCAGTTGAAACAACCTGCACAAAGAACTTTTGCTCAGGCAACAGGTACTCCACGAACTCCTTAATTACTTGTTCGGGTTGCTTACCACTTCTAGTGATGATTGCAGGATTGGTAGTAACTCCATCAATAGTCAAAAGCTCATCAAGCTGCTTAACCGCCTCAAGATCAGCTGTGTCTAGAATAAACTCCATACGTAACTCCCCTTCATCACTAGGGTATCTATGCGCTAAGAACTATTCTAGCCATTGTACTTCTCGCCATAAGCTGTCATTTATCTTATCCATGAGCAGCAGTGTATGTGAACTGTTAAGCGCTACTCAGAGTCCATTGCATCTACCAGTGGAATTCTGATAGTAAATACAGAACCCTGAGGGTTGTTTTCAGAGACTGTTATGGAAGCTCCATGCCGCTTCAAGATGGTCTTGACCAGTGAAAGACCAATGCCTGCGCCGCCAAACTCTCTGGATCGTGACTTATTCACCCTGTAGAATGGCTCAAATACAAGTTCTCTTTGCTCAGGAGCTATGCCTACTCCTGTATCGGCAATTATAATCACGCCTTCTTGACCCCTGGTTTCTAGAGTAATGTTGACTGACCCCTCTTCATGGTTATAACGAATGGCATTTTCAACCAGGTTGTAAAGAGCTCGATATAGCAGATTGGTATTTCCTTTAACGATAAAGGTCTGTGCCTCAGATTGTGTATCAGAATGTGTATCAATCTGCGTGTTAACCTGCACGTTTACCATATTATTTTGAGCAACCGATTCAAGATCATCCACGACCGTTTTAATTACTGAATCAAGAGAAACGTCCTCAACCTCTCCTAGCTCAGATGTCTCCGCAAATTCCAAAAGGTCAGTGATAATGGAAGATAGACGGTCAATGTATATCTCCATCGTAGTTACAAGCTCGTCATATTCGTGCTGTTCGCGTTTCTTTTTCTTAAAAACATCCAGCTTGGTCTTCAGTACTGCAATTGGCGTTCTAAGCTCGTGAGCTGCGCTAGTCGAGAAGCGCCTCTGCATTGCAAATGCTTCATCTAATTGATCAGTCATCTGATTAAATGACTTAACCAGCTCTTGAATCTCTTCTCCACCGCCCTCAATCTCAATGGAATCAGACAATGTATTTGGGCTAATTTCTTTCATGTGAGCAGAGAGTTGTTGAACTGGCTTGGTATAGTGGCCTATTAAAAAATAAGCTACACAGCTTCCCGCAGCAATCACAACAAGCAAGATGCCTAACGCGTCAAACAAAATAGAGCGTTCGATAGCATCTACATCCAAAACGATAGAAAGAGCTCCCTGGTTGATGGCGTTAGCTGCAGCTAGCTCCAGCAGCTCAGAAGTCGAACGATACACAAGCCAGGTCAAAACAACGCAACAGCACACCAATAAGCCCACCATAAGAAGAGTGAGTTGGGCGCGTATCGAGCGCATTGGCTTTGGGATTATTTCACTCATCTTAGTCATCGCTGTCCCTCTTAAAGCAATAACCCTCTCCTACTTTGTTAGAAATTGGGTCATATCCAAGGGCTTCTCGCAACTTTTTTCTAATCGAGAAAATATGCACACGCACAGAATTGCTAAATAAATCCACGTTGCTATCCCATGCATGAGTCATGAGCTCTTCACTACTCACAACCGCTCCAGCATGTCGCATCAGATACTCTAGAATTGAGAGTTCTTTCTTGGTGAAATTAACCTGAGCGTCTCCAACAAAAACTTGTCGAGCTGTAGTGTCAAACCGAAGTTCTCCCAGCGTCAAAGACGCTTCTCCATGTGTATATTCGCGGCGCAGGAGCGTCCTCATACGGGCCTCGAGCTCACCAAACGCAAAGGGTTTTATAAGGTAGTCATCAGCACCCGCGTCTAATCCAACAATGCGATCAGACACCGATGAACGCGCAGAAAGAATCAGCACCTTAGTCTCTGAGTGCTCCGCTCGTAGCGTACGCAGCAAATCAAGTCCATCGATACCAGGAAGGTTAAGGTCAAGTAGAATCAGGTCATATTGTTCAAGCTGAGCCATTTCAAGAGCCTGAGTGCCGTTGTCGACAAGATCAACGTAATAACCGTCCAGCTCAAGCCCCTCTCCAATAGAGGCAAGAAGCTCTTTTTCATCTTCCACTACAAGGATTTTCAATTCTTCCCTTTCAAATGCAGCTTGATGCTATTTGCAAGTATTAGAGTGCGCCTGGACCAAGCTCAAATGACTCAGTCCAGGCGTACTTCATACAACACTTCAAATGCTAACCGATTGAACCCTACGGCGAGAAGTTCTTCTCGCCGTGTGCCGTGAGCGGTAGGTAAGTTTCTATAACCTACTTTGCCTGAGCAAGAGCCTGGTCAACGCGCTTTTGAAGTTCGCTGCCTTGAAGCTTGCTGGAGCCACCGGTAATTGGATCGCCCACAAGTCTACCGTTCTGGTCAATAACCATAGTAGTTGGGAACGCTGTTAGGCCTTCGATAACGTGACCGCCATCGCTGTGAGGATCAAGAGCGACGTTTCCGTAGGAAACGCCCTGCTTCTGGAGAATATTCACGGCTTCCTTCTTAGCGTCGTCCGTGTATGCGGCTTCGGCGTTAACACCCAAGACATTGACACCTTTGTCCTTATAGGTATCAGCAAGTTCTTGAAGCATTGGCATCTCCTGAATGCAGCCAGTACAGCCATTGAACCAGAAGGTCAGAACAGTGACCTTATTCTGTCCAAATATGGTGTTGTCATAGGTAGCGCCAGTAGTGATATCTGTTGCCTTAAAATCTGGGAAGGTGTCGCCGTCTTTGAGGTGCAGTTTTGATGCTGCCTCAGGTGGAACTGCAGAAGAATTCTGCTGCTCGGCAGTTGGAGCGGTTGTTGTGCCTGTGTTGCCAGTACCACCAACGCTGCATCCAACAAGCGCAACTGCCATAAGTAGGCCAGCGACATACGTCAGGGATTTTGTCACAAATTTTTTCATTTCATAGTCCTTTCTGTCTTTTCTACGTACGAAACGTAGCTATACACGTTTTATGGCACTTACTTTATTGAGCTTGTTACCTGTTGATCAGCTAAGTGTTTTGCTGTAGCAACCTTTTCCGACTGCTCAATTTTCTTGTTGATTAACAGGAGTTTTGCATCAATCGCATGAACAGGACAAACCTTTATGCACTCTCCGCAGCGAATGCACTCAAGGGCTGCGTTATTCTTCGTAATATCTACGTCCATCTTGCATGTACGTGCACACTTTCCGCAGCTTACACAGGTCTTCTCGTCAACTCGATACTGCAAAATTGAGATGCGATTGAACAGAGAATAAAAAGCCCCGAGCGGGCAAATCCATTTGCAAAAAGGACGATAAAACATGATGCTCAACAGTACGACAGTTGCCAGAATGCTGAACTTCATCGTAAAAAGTGTGCCCAGAGCTGCCCTAATGCTGACATCTGCTAAAGAAAGCGGAATTGCTCCCTCAAGAATTCCCTGTGGACAAACATACTTACAGAAATAAGGCTCTCCCATTCCTACAGCATTTTGAATCAAAGCTGGTAGAGCCCAGACAAGCACAATTAATATGACGTACTTCAAATAGCGCAAGGCTTTGAGCTTTTTAGTGCTAAATTTTTTTGGGAATGGAATCTTGTGAAGAAGATCTTGTACCCAGCCAAATGGGCAAAGAAATCCGCAGACAAACCTGCCCAGCACAGTTCCAATAAGAATCAAAATACCCGTAATGTAATACGAGAAGCTGAATTTAGATGATCCAACTACCGCCTGAAATGCTCCAATAGGGCAAGCGCCCGTAGCTGCTGGGCAAGAATAGCAGTTAAGTCCAGGGACACAGACTGACTTTGCAGGACCAGTATAGATAGTTCCCTTAGCAAAATTTGTTAGGTGAGGGTTGGTTAGAAAGGTTGCGCATGCCTGTACGAAACCTCTTTTAGTGATAAATTCTCGCACTTTCTTTCCAAGAAATTTAATCCCTGAGAGCACTTTCACTGCAGGTCACCTAACCAATACCTACACACTCAAGGCAGATTCGTACCGCTTTTCCCAATACGACACTAACCTCTCCGCGAGAAGCGCCATAGACTACAAATGCACATCCTAATAGCAAAAATAGAATAGGCAGGATACGTAGGCGGCAGTTCCAACCACAAGCTTGCTTTGATTTCATAGACACTCCCTTCTCCTGGCTCTAGTACAACAGAAGGGGTGTTAAATCGCTGTTAAGCTGATTTAAATTTTCTGGGATGGGTTACAAATAGCTACTCAAATATCTTTTGGATTTCTACGAATATCATGGCAATGCCAATGGCAATGGCTCTTAAATACATCTTGAATGTGGCTCAAGTGCGACTCAAAAGATGCCCTGAAACTTTTTATATAAATATCCAAACTTATAAAATATGCAATCACATAAAACCGCAGGTATACGACCTGCGGTAAAATCGGGGCCTCTCGCCATCGGCTCACAAGGCAAATTTCAAACATCCACAACACACCTATGTCAGATAATCTGTCAAAAAGACGTATACATTACACTGAAAATACCTCAAACGTGCAGATTATCTTCATTTGATGTGTAATATGGCCGCAATTGTGCAGAATATCTGTCATAGGTGTGTTCCTTAGATCCTTTCGGATTACCAGCTCAAGGTCAGCGTGTTTCTCGCCACATGAGAAAGCCGCGTGTAAGCAGCGCTTTCGCGCTTGGCGCGGGCTCGCACCCGTCGTACCTGCGACAACGCCGCGCTTGGAGGCCGCACGGACCTGCGCCCGCCGCGCCGCACCGTGCGCGCTCTTAGTGGGTTGCGTCCTCGAAGAACTCCCATGCCTGAGCGTCGGTTGCGCCCTCGTGAACAATCATGCGGACAGCCTCAGCCATCTGCAGAGGATGGGTGCTCTGGAAGATGTTACGGCCCATGTCAACGCCGCGTGCACCCTTGCGGATGACGTCGTATGCAAGGTGCAGAGCGTCGCGCTCAGCAAGCTTCTTGCCGCCAGCAACAACAATTGGAACTGGGCATGCTGCAACGACTTCCTCGAAGTCCTCGCAGTCGTAAGTCTTAACAATCTGGCAGCCCATCTCAGCGATGATACGGGTTGCAAGCTTGAAGAAGCGACCGGTGCGCTCCATGTCCTTACCAACAGCGCAAACGCCAAGGGTAGGAATGCTGTAGCGGAAGCCAGCGTTAATGACCTGGCTCAGGTTATCAATACTGGAGAGCTGACCATCAGCACCGATGAAGGTCTGAACAGCCATGCAGTCTGCGTTCATGCGGATAGCATCCTCGATGTCAACAGCGACAACCTCGTGAGAGAGGTCGGACTGCAGCATAGAAGAACCAGAAGAAACGCGAAGAGCGATGCCCTTAGAGGCCTCAGGAGAAACGCAGGTCCTGATTGCGCCACGGGTGCCCATGAAGCAGTCAACGTAAGGAGCAAGCTGTGGAAGCAGCAGGTCAAGACGCTCGAGACCAGCGGTTGAACCCATGAAGTAACCGTGGTCAAATGCGAACATTACAGTGTTGCCGCTCTTTGGATCAAAGATGTTGGAGAGGTGCTTCTGCATACCCCAGTCGAGGTTGTTTGCACCCTTTACATAAAATCCCTGATTGTTAGCAAAAGGAGTGTCTACGTGATAATCCTTAGCTACTTTCAATCCGTCCAGATCTGCCATGAAAATCCTTTCAATAAAACCTTAAAGCGCGCAGAGAGGCGCCTTCTTGGGCGAAGCTACCTCGTAAGAGAACGCACCTCGTAAGAGAACGCGCCTCTTTGGGCGACCGTCCTGGGAGGACCACCCTCCTCTACGGCTGAATTACCTCATAAGCTGGCGAGAAGATCGGTCTTCTCGCCAGCCGTGAACTTACACCTTGATTAGAAGGAGTAGTTGTTCATGTTCTCCTTGGTGAAGACAAGGCGCTCAGGAAGCAGGACAACGCCGTTGTTCTTGTCGCCAGTCTTTGCACCCTCGGAGATGGAGTCGTTAGGCTCAACCTTAACATCGCCAATGCTTGGGATGGAGATGGTGTCGCCAACCTTGACCTCGTTACCAGCTGCAAGGAATGCTGCGACGTAGCAACCCATAGCGCCCTGAACTGCGCAGTCCCAGAGGCCCCAGTTGTAGATGGTGCCGTGCTCGCAGTAGGACTTGATGGACTGTGGAGAAGCAAAACCGGTGATGGTGATCTTCTTTGCGTCGTAGCCCTTGTTCTCTGCAGCCTGGAGCTGGCCAGGAAGAGCGGTGGAGTCGTTGCAGATAATCAGGTCAATCTCTGGGTAAGCGTCAAGGATTGCCTCACCGATGGTAATTGCCTGCTCTGCGTCCTGGTTGGAGTAGTAGTTCTCGTGGACGTTCTTCCACTTAGGATACTTCTCCTTGATGATCTTCTGTGCAGCTACCTGCCAGGAGTTCTGGTCGGTAACGGTTGCCTGGGAGTAGTGCCAGACATAGGTGATCTCGTCCTTCTCTGGGTCCTTGCCGCGCTCCTTAAGGCCAGCAACACCCATGTCAACAAGCATCTGGCCAAGGATCTCTGGGGTACCCTGGGAAACCATGAGGGTACGGTCCTCTGGGTTAGCGTCGGAGTCCCAAGTGGTAACTACGATACCAGCAGCGGTAGCCTTCTTCAGTGCATCAGAAACGCCCTTTGCATCAACGGTAGAGATGCTGATTGCGTCTACGCCGTTAGCAACTGCCTGGTTGATGACGGAAACCTGAGCAGAAACGGATGCGGTTGCGTCGCCGATGTAGTCAACGGTGAAGCCCCACTCCTTGGACTTGTCCTGTGCGCCCTTGTTTGCGGACTCGAAGAATGCGTTACCGGTGACCTTAGGAATAAATGCTACGGTCTTGCCCTTGACGTCTCCGCCACCCTCGGACTTCTTGGTCTCTTCCTTCTTCTCGCCACCACCATTATTGCAGCCTGCCAGAGCGAGGCCAGCGCTAACTGCGGTAATACCAGCGGCACCAATAAAACCACGACGAGTAATCTCTTGCATAGGTAACCTCCCTTGTCTGTGCCTAAGGCACAATTTCCCCAAAGCTTATGCCTTGGCTTTACTGCTGCTTGAAAGCAGCGATTTCAAAAACGTACCAATATTTGTTCCGCTTGCTGCCGATCGAGCAACGATGACAACAACCAGCAGGACACCAACAGGAATATCCAGGTACTGTGGGCTTACCTTGAAGCACAGTGGCAAGCCGAAGCGCAAGAATGCAATAACAAACGAAGCAAGTGCGGTACCAACAATGGAACCCTTACCACCAGTAGAGAGCGTGCCACCCAAAACAACTGCGGTGATGATGTCCATGGTAAGGTCAGCGCCAAGGTCAGACTTTGCGGTGCCCAGGTAAGCGGTCAAAACAACACCTGCAATAACAGCGGAAACTGCGGTGAGCATGTAGGTGGACATGATGACTGCTCGGCTGTTAATGCCAGAGAACTCAGCTGCACTCTGGTTAACGCCAACCAGAGTGATGCGACGACCATACTTGGTCTTGTGCAGCAGAATGAACGCGATGACCAGCATCAGGATGTAGATAAGCAACTGGAATGGGATGACACCAAAGAGCTGGAAGTTAGATACAAACTTGAAGTCCTCGGGAAAACCGCCAATTCCCTGGTAGCTCTCGGTCTTGGAGAGCGTGGAGATGAGCAGCGCCAGACCGGAGTACAGGAAGCTGCCACCAAGGGTAACAACCATTGCTTGCACTCGACAGTACGCAATCAAGAAGCCCGAAAGCGCGCCGCAAGCAACAACCAGGACAAAGGCAACGCCTACAGCACCCCAGATGGGAAGACCAAAGTCCTGCCAGCCAACGCCAATGGTGATGGACGTGAGGCCAACCAGAGATGCAACCTGGATGTCAATGCCGCCGGTAACCATAACAAGCGTTACAAAAAGCGAGATCATAAAGACTGGCAGGTTATCGTTAATGCTGGTAAACAGCAGTGCTGGACGCAAGAACTTACCGTTTGCAGCACCAAAAATCACAAATTCAAGCACAAGCAGACCGATGAGGATCATGTTCCAGCTTGTCTGACCCTTGGACAAAAATCCCTTAAGTGTCTTCATCATTAGCGAACACCGCCCTTCTTACCCAAAGGGCTCATTGCTTCCTCACCAAAGTCTGCAATCTGCTCTGCAAGAACCTCAGAAGTTGCCTTTGGAGAAACACGTGCGTTCAGACGAGCATGCCTGTTCTGAACAATGGAGCGGCGCTGAAGCAGGGCGTCCACAACAACAATGACAATCAGAATAACGCCGGTAATTGCGTTGTCGTAATTTGACGAGAAGCCCATGAAGACCAACAGGTAGCTGATGGATGCCATGATGACGGAACCGACAGCTGCACCAAGGACGGAACCAACGCCACCAAGCAGGCTAACGCCACCAAGAACGCAGGCTGCAATAGCCTTCATCTCGTAGCCGTTGCCGCTCATTGGGGTAACAAAACCAATACGGCTGCAGAAGATGATGCCGCCGATAGCTGCCATAACGCCGCAGATGACGTATGCCAGAATCTTGGTCTGAAGAGCTGGAATACCAACCAGAGTTGCACCGTTAGCGTTATCGCCAACTGCTGCAAACCAGCGACCACGGCGGGTCTGGGTCAGTGCAAAGTGAATCAGAATAACCAGCGCGATAACTGCGCAATAGTAAACGGTGAAGTCACCAATACCGGTTACTGCCGAGAAGTCCTTGAACTCCTTAGGAAGGTTCTCAACCCACTGGCCGTTGGTGTAAACGTAAACAATACCGCGCAGAACACCGTTGGTACCCAGGGTAAAGATGAGCGATGGAGCCTTCATAACGGCAACGCCCCAGGCGTTGACCAGGCCAATTGCTACGCCAATAAGAATGCCTACCAGGCAAGCAACAGGAAGTGGAGTTCCATCTCTGAGCATGCTGCCAACTACCACAGCAACAAGACCCAGGTTGGAACCAACAGAAACGTCAATCTCACCAATGAACAGGGTGAAGGCCACACCAACAGCGACCAATGTGTAGACAACGGACGTGTTAAAGCAGGCAGCAATTGTTGCAGGTGTCAAGAATGCGGGATTCATTGCACCAACAATAATAAAGAGAGCAATCAGGAATGCGAGGCTGCTCAGTCCCCTAGCCTTGAGAAGGCGCTTTACAAGATCCATACGTCACCTCCTACAATCCAAATGCAGCGGACATGAGGTTGTCCTGCGTAATTTCTTCTTTTTTGAACTCGTGATTAATGCGTCCCTGGTACATGGTGAACGCACGATCAGCAAGCTCAATAATCTCTTCCATATCAGAAGAAATCAGAAGAATAGAAACACCTTGCTTACGGAGCTCCTGCAGAACAGCGTATACATCGCCACGAGCAGCAGCATCAATACCACGAGTTGGCTCGTCCAAAATAACAACCTTTGGAGCAACCGAGAATGCGCGGCCAATAACAATCTTCTGCTGGTTACCACCAGAGAGGCCGCCTACCTCCTGATCAAGGCCTGTGACCTTGGTGCGGAAGTTATCAACGTAGTTCTGAGAAACTCTATCCTCTTCTTTGCGGTTAAGCAGCAGCTTACCCAGGGAAGAGTTAGCAAGCAGAGAGCTTGTGGTGTTCTCAGCAACGTCACGAATTCTAAACAGACCGTCGTTGAAGCGGTCTTCTGGGACATAGCTCAGACCTGCAGCAATAACGTCTTTGGTGGATTTGCCGGTGATGTCTTTGCCGTCGACAAATACCTTGCCGCCCAAAACCTTATCCATACCGTAAATGGTGGTAGCCATCTCTGATCTACCAGCACCAACGATACCTGCAAGACCAACAATCTCACCTGGATAAATGTTGAGGTTTACGTCAGCAAAACCATAACCAGTGAACTCAGCAAGCTCAAAGATAGGCTCTGCATCGTAATCAATGTTTGCGCTCTCGGCAATCTCTTTCTTAATCTCTGCTGCGTCTGGTGGAAGAAGTCCGCGTACAAGATCTTCTCGCGTGAAGTCCTCTACCTTGCCACGCATAGCCATAACGCCGTCGCGCAGAATACCAATGCTGGTAGAAATCTCAAAGACCTCTGCCAGGCGGTGTGTAATGTAGATGATGCCAATGTTCTTCTGCTTGAGCTCCTGGACTACCTTGAAGAGGCTCTGTACCTCATCAAAAGTAAGTGCGGAAGTTGGCTCGTCCAAAATAAGAATCTCGGAGTGACGCATAAGACCGCGGAGAATCTCAACCATGCCCTGCTCAGCAATAGAAAGTGTCATTGCCTTGCGGTCCAGGTCAAGCTCCCAGCCAATCTCTTTCATGGTGTCTTCGAGCATCTTGTTGAGCTCAGCTTTTGGAGCCTCAAAACCAATGGTGATGTTCTCTCTAACGGTCATGTTAGGGAACAGCATTGGCTCCTGAGGAACCATATAAATACTGTGTGCAAGCGCGGCCTTAGGGTTGGAGATATCAACCTTTTGACGATCGATAGAAATTTCTCCCTCATCGGCGGAGTAAATACCCATGATGATCTTCATGAGGGTAGATTTACCGGAACCGTTGCCACCAATAAGAGAGATGACCTCTCCTGGCGCCAAATCTAAGTTAATGCCTTTTAATACCTCGTTGGAACCAAATGACTTCTTGATTCCGCGGACGGAAAGAAGCGTGTCGCACTGCTCGCACGCGTCTTTTCCTTCAGGCGACTTTGGGTCAGTGGCATCGATATCGATGTCAAAAGTTTCACCCATAGTACCTCCTACCAAAAAATAACAAACGGCCGTACAAAATCTCACACTTTGAAGATATATATAAATAGGCATTCTTCAAAGCACCGTCACGGCAAACGGTATTATTACTGCCGTGAATGGTATTTTTGATTGTATTATGAACAATAGTCCGCAATACCTCTATACGTAATTATGGTATTTGTAGTATATCTTCCTGTTAATAGGGAGAATAATTACTATAATGAAGTCTAGTATGTTAGATACAAATGTTTTATCATTAAACAAAAGTATCAACAGGAGGACACATGGACGAACAAACTTATGCACTAGCCACCAAGGCTGCATGGTATTACTACATGGAAGATAACACCCAGGCTCAGATTGCTGAGGTCATGGGCGTTTCTCGTGCAAAAGTTATTCGTCTGCTTGAAGAGGCCCGCGCTCAGGGCATTGTTCAGTTCAGCTTCAGAAAGAACGATAGCCAGCGCGTTTCCGCAGAACAGCTCCTTATTGACCGCTTTGGCCTCAAGGATGCTTTTGTGGTTCCCACTCCCCTGGACAGCTCCGCTATTAACCAGTCTATTGCTCAAGGCGCAGCTCACTACGTCTCCGATCACCTGCGCGAGGACGGCTACCTCAACATTGGCTACGGCGATACCGTCAGCCGCATGCTGGGGTTTCTCGCCAAAAACCGCGAGGAATCGCTCAACGTTGTAAGCCTTACAGGTGGCGTGAGCTACTACCTGCCATCCGTTGGCACAACCGCCTACTCCATGCACCTGTTCCTGACACCGTCTCCACTGGTTGTGTCTTCTCGCCAAGTGCGCGATGCACTTCTTGACGAGAAAAGCCTGCAAGACGTGTCAACTATGACGGAATACGCGGATATGAGTGTGGTTGGCATCGGCGCCGCAGTTGAGGGCGCTACCGTTTTGCGCAACGGCATCCTGAACGAGGGCGAGCTGACCGTACTTAAGATGCAGGGAGCCGTTGGCGACGTCCTGAATCACTTTATGGATAAAGACGGCAATCTTATTCAAACAGAAATTGAAGATCGCGTCATTAGTACCGATCTAGACAAGCTTCGCCAGCTCAAGAATGTTGTTGGCGTTGCTGGTGGCAAAGATAAAGTTTCGGCAATTAAGGCAGTACTTAACGGCGGCTATCTGAACGTGCTGATTACGGATTCAGACACCGCTGCTGAGCTGCTTCTTTCGTAAACAAGGAGGATCTGATGAGCAAGTATCTTCTTGCACTAGACGCGGGAACAGGAAGTATTCGCGCCGTTCTCTTTAGTGTTGACGGTGAGCAGGTTGGGGTTGCTCAGCGCGAGTGGGAGCACCACGAGGACCCTCGTTGGCCTGGCAGCATGGACTTTGATTGGGTTGCTGACTGGCAGCTTGCTCTGGACTGCATCAAAGAGGTTCTGGCAAAGACCTCCATTGATCCTAAAGAAATTGCTGGTATTTCCACTACCTGCATGCGTGAGGGCATCCTCCTGTATGACCAGGACGGCAACGAGATTTGGGCATGCGCTAACGTTGACGCCCGAAGTGTCGATGAGGTCAAGCAGCTCATTGATATGGATCCAGAGCTTGAGAAGAAGATTTACCAGAAGAGTGGTCAAACCTATGCACTAGGTGCTCTGCCTCGTCTTCTTTGGGTTAAGAACAAGATGCCAGAGATCTACAACAAGGCAGCCAAGATTGGCATGTTCAACGACTGGCTTGCTTACAAGCTCACCGGTATTCTGGCGGTTGAGCCATCAAACGGCAGCACCACCGGCATCATGAGCTTGGAAGAACGCGCCTGGGATCCGGAGATTGCAAAGGAGTGCGGTCTTCGTGATGATCTCTTTGGCCAGGTTATCGAGTGCGGAGAAGTTCTTGGCACTGTAACTGCAGACGCCGCAGTAGAGACGGGCCTTGCCGAAGGTACACCTGTTGTTGTCGGCGGCGGTGATTGCCAGCTGGGCATGATTGGCGTTGGCGCTTGCGAGCCTGGCCAGGCTGGCGTTTTTGGTGGTAGCTTCTGGCAGTACGAGTTCAACACCGATAAGAGCACTCCAGACCCAGATTATCGCGTCCGTGTAAACTGCCACGCTATTCCACAGATTTGGCAGTACGAAGCTCTGGCATTCAAGCCTGGTCTGGTTATGCGTTGGTATCGTGACGGCTTCTGCCAGGCAGAAAAGGCCGAAGCAAAAGAGCGCGGCATTGATGACGTGTATGAGGTCATGAACGAGCGCGCTGCAGAGATTCCTGCTGGTAGCCACGGTATGCTTTGCTGCTTCAGTGACGTTATGAACTACATCCACTGGATCCACGCAAGCCCAACGTTCACCAACTTTGAGCTTGATCCAGAGCGTTTCAATAAGTACACCTTCTATCGCGCAATTTTGGAGAACACCGCCCTTCTCGTCCGCGGCCATATTGAACTGGTCAAAGAAGCTACGGGCAATGAGCCAAGCGAGCTCATCTTTGCAGGTGGCGCTTCCAAGTGTTCTCTGTGGGCACAGATTGTTGCCGACGTTACCGGCAAGAACGTTCGCATTCCAGAGGTCAAAGAGGCAACTGCTCTGGGCGCCGCTGTTCTTGCGGGATACGGCGTAGGCATCTACCCAAGTATCTCCGAGGGCGCAAAGCGCGTTGTTAAATGGGATAAGATATTCTCCTCCAACCCAGACAACAAAGCTGTTTACGACCAGCTCTATGTCCAGTGGAAGGATGTTTACAAGAGTCAGCTTGAGCTTGCAGAAGAGGACAAGGTCAAGAGCATGTGGAGGGCGCCTGGTCTGTAAGCACCGGGACTCCGCTGCGCCGCGGATACGCGTGGCACACAAAAAGAACGTTTGGTCGCAGTACAAGTTGCGCCTGAAAGGAAAGCAAGATGTTTATTGTCAACGAGAACGATTTTGAGTATAGGTGCGGAGATCACGGCCCTAAGTACCTGATGAAGGGCCCTCGCATGAACTATGCCATGGTCCAGTTCCAGCCAGGCCAGGATTTCCAGGCCCACTACCACAACATCATGGAGGAGAACTTCCACATCCTCCAGGGTAAGATTGACATTGTGGTAGACGGCGAGGTCCACACCCTCTCGGCTGGCGACTTCATCCACATTGAGCCCGGCGAAGTCCACTACGTCAACAACCCTTACGACGGGCCCATCGTTATGGTCTCAACCCTTGCTCCCTTCCAGGAGGTCGACAAGGTTGAGGTAGAGAACCCTACCTACTAAGATCAACATCTGGCGAGAAAATCAGCATCTGGCGAGAAGATCGCTCAAGCGTGACGTTCTTCTCGCCAGCGCAAACGCGAAGAGGGCTGCCGCAAGGTAGCTCTCTTTTAGAGCGGGTAGCCACAAAAAATGCCGCTGGAAACCGGCGACATTTTCAGTTCATATGGGAAAGAAAGAAACACAAGGTTTAGCCAGTCGCTGGAACCGGCTGGGTATTTGCCAAACTTACTTGTTGGACTGTTTGATCATCCAAATGGTCTTGGAGAGAAGAGCGATGTGTTCGTCCATTGCTGCGGAAACAAGGAAGTTGTCCTCAGCGTCTGCATCCTTCTTGATCTCTGTTGCGAGTGCACGAATTGCCTCGTAGTCAGCAAGAATGGCCTGGTAAATCTCCTGGGGATTCTTGAATCCCTCTACAGCCTCGGAAAGAGTTGCGTTCTTGAGGAAGGAATCCATGGAGCCCAGTGGAGAGCCGTCGTTCATCAGAATGAGCTCTGCAACCTCATCAAGCTGGTCGTACATTGCGCCGTAAACCTCGTCGAGGTCAGTGTGGACGTTATAGAATGAAGGGCCGCTGACGTACCAATGGAAGTTGTGAATCTTGTGAGCCTCAACAGCGTAGTTGGCGAGAAGAACATTGAGCTTATCGTTTAGCATAGGTAAACCTTTCTGGTTAGATACTTCATTTACTTAACTAGTAGTGATTCCTAGTTAACTGTTATGTTCCCAAAATAAGTTAGCCTATACTTACTTTTTTAAATTTTTTTAGAGATTCTTTGTCGGCCGTTATGTTGCGACAAAAAACGACCCCTCTGACCTATATCAGAAGGGTCGTTTACACCATATAAAAGAAATTCTATTAGTGCTTACGCCTACGCATAAAACCTGCAGCAGCAAGAATAGATCCTGCGCTTGCTAAAAGACCGGTAGCAGAGACAGCATCACCAGTTTCTGGAAGTACGGATTTCTTTGAACGACGTCTAGAAGAAGTCTGCTCCTGCGCAGTGTTATTTGATTGCTCTTGTGCATTCTGTCCTGGAGTCTCGGAATCTGCAGGGGTTGATGGGTCTGCAGGGGTTGATGGGTCTGCAGGGGTTGATGGGTCTGCAGGGGTTGATGGGTCTGCAGTGCATAGAGGGTATAGACCTCATCAGTCTTGCCTGGGAGTGCTTCGGCGGTGGAGTGACCTGGAACGTGCTCTGCATCACGAATGCTTATTGGTGTTGTTAACGTACTAGCTGGAGCAGTAACGTCGTTTTTATTCCTCGAAAAACCAACAAGAGTATAGCCGTCACGAGTGACCTTGGAAGCAGCCCTAACGTTATGCATATTTGCTGGGAGGAAGTCGTTGCGCTCATACATTTCGTGGACACCGCCCTCGAAGTGACCGCCGTTAGCATCAATGACGAGTCGATACTGAACATCGGCATTGCCATCTTTTGGCTGCCAGACTGCGTGGAACGTTTCGACGTTAAGCGTGTCAATCTCACGAGTCTCACCTGGTGCCATCTCGTCACTACCGTCCTCAGTCATCCACTTGACAACAGTATGACCATCTGGGTCAGTAAGACCTGATGGAGCGGTTACCTGTGCGCCAGAGTCACCGATAAATTTAGTACCATTGAGAGAAACGTCACTTACGAACTGTGTAGCAAATTTGTCGCTAGGTACGTTCTCGCGAGCACCTGGAATGTTGCCCTGGGTAAAGGTGAATGTTGAGGATGTTGGATCAGCGGTTGATGCGACTGGAGCCTCAACTGTGGTAGTAGCTGCATCTGATGAAGTCTCAGCAAATACAGGGGTCACTCCAGCAACAAGTGACGAAGTTGCAATAGTTGCTGCGGTTACACAAACAACAATGCGTCTTTTAGTCTCTTCACGAAAAAACTTTGACATGCCCGTTCCTTTCTTTTTAGAGCAAATATCCCGCTCTTATCTATCTTCTATGGTTTACTTACATTGCAAACCATTACACACTAATATCAATTCACAAGTTCTTTATGCATCTAATTGCTATCTTTTCTGAGAATTAGACATATTCATTGCCCTTAAAGGATATATATATATATATATTTGATATGAGAATATAGTATTCATTTAATGCACATATTTGTTTAGATTATAAATAGGTATGTCTAGTTGCTATGTATTCAAATGGACATCTTCATAAATATAAATTGTCTCTTAAAAACACTGATATAACCTCAGGTATATTTCACTCTTTTTGACAAAATGGTTAAATCACACGGGTTTCTCGCCAAAGGGTTAAAGAAAGACGGCAAAATCAGCGCAATCAAATTTTTAGAGCTCTCTTCCAAGGAGACCACATGACCAAGATTCCAGAGGGCTACCGTTCAAGCCTTTCGCTTTACGATACACAGAAAGCAATTGAGCAGGTCAAGAATGTGTTTCTGACCAAACTGTGCGCTGCACTGAAGCTGTCGCGCGTCACTGCTCCGCTGATCGTTGATCCCCTTACTGGCATGAACGACAACCTCAATGGTGTCGAGCATCCCGTTGCCTTTGACCTACCAAACGTTGGCAAGAACGCCGAGGTAGTCCAGTCGCTCGCAAAGTGGAAGCGCTATGCGCTCTGGCGCTACAACTTTGCCGTCGGCCGCGGCCTGGTCTGCGACATGAACGCTATCCGTCGCGACGAACAGCCCGATAACCTGCACTCCATTTACGTAGACCAGTGGGATTGGGAGCGCATCATTACGCAGGGCGAGCGCAATACTGACACGCTGGAGGACGCCGTCTGCCGCATTGTTGAGGCAATTTGTGGCACACTCGACGAGCTCAAGTGGCACTATCCTCAGCTTAATACGCAGCTCAGCCGTGACGTTGCCTTTGTGACCTCGCAGGAGCTCGAGGACCTCTACCCTACTCAAACATCTAAACAGCGAGAAGATCTGTTTGTTCGCGAGCATCCAACTACGTTTATCGTGGGCATTGGCGGCGCCCTCAATTCCGGTCAGCCTCACGACTTCAGGTCTCCTGACTACGACGACTGGTCACTTAACGGTGACCTGCTGTTCTGGGATGAGACCTTGGACTGTGCGGTAGAGATCAGCAGTATGGGCATTCGTGTTGATGCCGAGGCGCTTAAGTCGCAGCTGGCAATCGCTGGATGTGAAGACCGCCTTGAGCTGCCGTTCCACAAGATGCTCATTGACGGCGAGCTGCCTTTTACCATTGGCGGCGGCATTGGCCAGAGCCGTCTTTGCATGCTGCTGCTAGAAAAAGCGCACGTCGGAGAGGTGCAGGCGTCTATCTGGGACAAGAAGACCGAGGAAATCTGTGCAGAAGCAGGTGTTTCTTTGCTCTAATCCTTCGCTCAAAAAGCACGGCAAGAGCCACCTCGCTTCACTCTCAACGCGCTCAGATGCCCTCAAGACTAAAACATTTTGGTGTTTCTCCTGTTATAACGCTACAATAGGAACTCAGTTTAACCAATAGCCGCTGGGTACTACTGGTGATTTAAGGAGCGACTCTATGAATTGCCCCAACTGCGGAGCTGAAGTTGACAAGCACGCTGAGCTCTGTTCTAACTGCGGACAGAAGCTTTCGGACGTCGCGGACACGGCACGCCCTTCGGACGTCGCGGACACGGCACGCCCTTCGGACGTCGCAGATGCTACGGACACTGCAGACGTCGAGAAACCCGATGCGCTCGCAGAACCCACAGAACCTACACTAGAAACCTCGCTTCTCGAGGTGCCAATCGACGACTCTTACATCACTCCAGATGAAGCGTCTACCGATGTTGCTAACTCCGCTACTGTCACTGACCCTACTATCGCGGCCGCCGCCGAACCCACAACCTTCATCAACGATCCGGATCGTATCAACGTCTTCACAGCCGACGACTATGATTCAACTGCTATTTCGCACTTCGACCCTTCGCAGTTCACCGTTGTTTCAAGCGGACCAAGTTCCGTTGAGCGCAAGCAGAATAAGGACGGCTCGGACGCACTTCGCAAAGTTGCATTTGGCCTTCTTGCAGCTGTTTTAGTCGTGGGAGTTTTGGCCATTGCTTGGGTTTTCCAATCCCACCAAGACAATGCCGCGCAACGTAACGCAGTTCAACAACGAATTGCTTCATATCAAGAGCAAATTGAAAGCGTAAATGTTGATCCACGCAGCGATAGCAGTCGCGTTGAACTTCTCAATCAATACGAAAAACTTGCTGAAATTGAAGAACAAATCACCGGCGACCAGAAAAATGGCCAGTTCCGCCTTCCTAACGGCTCCGATGACTCAGGCGTCAACATTCTGAACAGTTCAATCTCTGATCGACAGAAGAGCATTCGTAACTGGTTTGAGGCCGACTACAAGCGCAGGCTAACCGCAAACAGCTTCAACGATACAGATACCGCAAATACTATGGATCAAAAGTCTGTGGCAAATAAGCTTGCTGAACTACAGGCCCTTCTCGGCGACATAGAGCACGAGAAAGAAATCTGGGGGAATGATACCGGCACTAATTCAACATATGACTCGTATCACTCTCGTGTTTCCGACCAGATAAAGAAGGGTGAAACTCTCAAATCTGGTGTAGCCGAGAAGACCAAAAAAGAGCAAGAAAAGAAAGAAAAAGACAAGAAGGACCTTGAGAAAGCACAAAGATGGGTAGGTACATATAGCGGAACTGGTACTGACGGCAAGTCCATGGAAGTAGTCATCCAAAAAGACGGTACTGTTATTTGGCGAATTGGTGGCGAGCCTGACGTAACAGGTTCATGGACAGGTGACGAGAAGGGCATACAGCTTACCTTCAACGGACAGGTAAGTCAGAGAAGCGAACCCTTTACTCTTACCTCAACAAATGGCGGTCGCACGGTTTCAATCAGTTCTGAAAGCAGCACCTGGAACACTGATACTCTGACCAGAAAATAAGAGATTTCGTTGAACGAGCGGGCTCAGAAAGCTGCCCACCGTAAATACAAATCCAATAGAGACAACTATAGCCAGCGTCCAATATGGACACTGGCTATAGTATTATGCCTGAACTAACCTGCTACTTGTTACTCCGAGAAGGTAACATTAGTTGTATACGGTTTGCCCACCGGAATAGATGCGTCACTAGGAAAGCCAACATCGTAAGGAGAGATAGTCATATTAATATCTCTATCTAAATATTGATCCAAATCCTCTTGGTCTTCAATTCTAATAAGTTGAGTAGATACAATACGCTTCCTTTCCCCATCAGCAGTAAAACCAGCTACTGACTGTGGCTTATCCAAAACAAAGATATAAAAAATGTCTTTGGAGTGGTCATAGCCTGGATTCGGATCATTAATTCCTTGCAAATCAAGAACTTCTTGATAAGTGAGCCGCTCTAGCCTTCCATGTAACACTGTATCGCCATCTCCAGCAGGCCATTCATATTTTAAAAATGTATCCAAGGTAGGCTTTTCTTTAGCTGATATCCAATTAATTAAACTGGAACGAGAATTTTTGTTTGGAGAATTATCAGCATCACCTTCAGATTCAAGATTAATTGCAAGATGTCTGTCTATAAAAGAAATTTTGTAATGATGAGATGTCCCGTTTGGTCCCGTCTCGCCTAAAAGCAATCCACTCATATCCTTTGTGGTACATAAAAATCTATGAATATCTCCTTGAGATCCCTCCCAGATTGGGTCGCTTCCTGTATCTACCTCATAGGCCTTCATAGTATCTTTATCAAAGCTGAAAACTTTAATATACTTAGTTTCAGCATCTGATTGTTCAAGAAGAAGCTGTGGTATTTCAGGAGTAGAACTATCCATATATACTAATGCAAATTGATACGTACAATTTGAGCAAGAAGATTCAGAATTTCCGTAATCATAACTTGAGGCTCTAGAAACAATATCAGCATATTGCTCGTACATTGCTTTTTTAACTGGATCTACTTCTGGTGCGTCTTCCTCTTTATTATTTGTTTCTTGAGTGCTCACTTCAGCCTCTTGGTTCTTTTGTTGAGAAGGACTAAATACTCCAGCAGAGTAAGCTATACCTGCTCCTACAAAAGACAACGTGACTACTCCAATAGCAATTTTTGTAGCAAGTGATTTAGCTCCTAATCCTGCTGCCTTTGTAGCAGCTGCCTTAGCGCCTGCAGATGAGGCAGTCTTTGCAGCTAGCGCATTGCCCTTGGCCGCTGCTTTTCCTGCTACTTGTGCTGCACCAGCTCCAGAAGTTGTAAGGAGCTGAGAAATCTTTGAAAGCGTCTCCGCCATAATTGCATCGGAGTTTTCTCCATGTGCAAGCCACATAAAGTACCAAATAGGAGACATACCAAACAGGCAAATACCTTGCTTTTTCTCCATCTCACGAATCTTTGTCTGAAGAATTTCTTTGCTACTAAAAAGTCTTGATTTAACCGTTCCTAACGGAATGCTGAGATACTCAGCAATTTCTTTTTGCTTTTTGTTCTCAATATAGAAAAGCTCAATACAAAGACGCTGCTCTTCGGTAAGTTCATTGAGCAGTACATCCATGAGGTTGTAAGCTTCTTTTTTGTCAAGTCGTGCTTCAGGATTAAGCTCTATGCTCTCATCAGCAATATCAAAGAACTCGTCTTCAGTATCATCTGTCTTTTCAGCTTGATGATCCCAAGTTTTCTTTTGACTTCTGACGTAATCAATAATGCCCGACTTAACAACTGTATTAAACCAACCTCTAAAAGCTGCAGGCTGACCTTTGAACTGCTTCATGTTTTTAAAAGCACGCAGATAGAGCTCTTGCATGCAATCTTCAACATCTGCTCCTCTAAGACTTTGACAAACAAGCGCCCTTACCCAACCCTCAGTACATCTATAGATTTTCTCAACAGCATTTTGATCACCTCTGAGGAACTGAACTGCATAACAGCCCAATTCATCTTCGAGTTTGTTTCCACAGATGTGACAAAACTTGTCAGAAGAGTCATAGAGTTTGTTGCAGTTCAAGCAATACATTTTCATTTGGCGCTTATCCTCCTATTTGATCTACTTATTTGTAAACTAAGCAGACTTCTGTGCTTTCTTAGATAACAGATAGTAGAAAATTCCAGAGAGAACAAAGACGATGGCTGAAATCATCACTAGATAAAAGCCGATTTGCCACTCCAGGTAAACTGCGTTTTGTCCTCTAAAACTTTCGGTCAATTTGTTAATCAAATTCACCGTAAAAATTGCAAACAGCACAATTGTCGCCAAAGAACAAACTAACATACCTAGTTTTTTATTCATATACCAAAGTAGCAAGGCTATGGCTGCAATTACCATATAAAACACACCGTCGAGCACTTGCGGCTTTGATCCTCCCGTGAAAACTACAAAATTAACTGTGAGATTTGCTAAACCTTTAACCTGCATAAAAGGCAGAAGTGGAGACAAAAACATACCAATTGCACTAAATAGATATGCCTTGTTCAAATAATGTAATACATCTTTAGATCGTTCTGAAATCTGAGCCTGAATATCCTGGGTCTTACTTTGTGTCCCGTAAGTAAACTCAGAAGTTTGTTTTTTTAGCTCGTTTACAAGCTTTCTGCCGCTCTCGGATAACGAGGTTTCAATCGCATATTTGTCTGAAGTTGAAAGTGAGGAATCATTGCTGGTTTTACTTCCACAGGAACCGCAAAATTTTGCATCACTGGGCATTTCAGCTCCGCACTTGCTACAAAAGGTATTTTGTACCTTTGCTCCGCACGAGTAGCAGAACTTTGTGCCTTCTTTTAATTCTTGACCACACTGAATACATTTCATTTGAACTCCTTTTGTTGAAGGTTTTCCTTGTCTCTTACTAAGACGAGAGAGTTCTCCAAAAGGTTCATTATTTTTTTATTCAATTAGTTTTTATCAACGAACATTGTTTGCAATTCTATACATATTTCTTGTCATTTATTCTTGTAATACTCACACTCCACAAAATATGGCGAGAAGACCAATCAATCTTCTCGCCATTTGTTTGCATGCGATGAACTTGATGTACGAATGACAAATAGTGCTACTCGCCGAGAATCACGTGCCTAAACTCGCCGTCCTCGTAGATTCCTCTCAATAACGCGCTTTGGTGCGTAGTCTGCAGGAAGATCGTTGCGAGGGCCGTGATAGAGCAGATCTCCCAGAAGCAAAACGTACTTTGGCTGCTCCTCCTCTATGACCTGCATGAGCTTCTCGCAATAGTCGGCAGCACCGTGAATATCTGAAGCAATTACAACCTTCATCAACGTATCCTCTCTATACGTGTTTCTACACGTAGCTTCATACGCGTGTATCAATAAATTATTTTATGGTATTGATGGCGTCTAACCAGTTACAGGCGCTGGCAAATCGGTCACCGTGCAAATGCCTGCTTAGAACCTACCGGTCATCCTTGCGTCAGGATCAGCCTCGGAAACACGTTGACGAAGATCTGCAATAGCCGCAGGTATCTCGTCTGTGTTGTACGGCGTCATCTGGTACACCCAGTTAATCCAGTTGCGATACAGCAAGTTGGCATGAGCGCGCCAGGTAAACAGCGGCTGCTTTTCTGGATCGCATGACGAGAGTGCGGCATGTAATGTACCTCGTCAAATCCATTAGTGAGGAAGCAATACTCATCGCATAAACGCTGTGGGAAAATACCAAAGAGCTTAGCGCCCAGCATTTTCTTAGGAATATCGTGCAGGTAATACAGGCCAGCTAGTGCGCCCCAACACAGGTACATGGTAGAAAAGACATGTTCCTGAGACCAGTCAACAATGCGACAAAACTCATCCCAATAGTCAACGTCCTCGTATTTAAGGTCTTCGATAGGAGCACCGGTAATAATTAGGCCGTCGTAATTTTTATCTTTGAAGTCATCAAAAGTTGAATAAAACGTTACCAGGTGGTCAGCAGCGGTGTTTTTAGATTCATGCGAAGAAATACGCATAAAGTCACACGTTACCTGAATAGGAGACTTTGAAATCAAACGGAGAATCTGCGTTTCAGTCTGAATTTTCTTGGGCATTAAATTCAAAATTGCCAGGCGCAGCGGGCGAATCTCCTGGTGTTCTGCAACTTCTTCCTCAAGCGCAAAAATACAGCAAATTCTGGCAGGCGTTGCAACGCTTGGGTTCAACGCGCCTACTCCCGTGCAGGCCGCGGCAATTCCCGCTGTCCTCGCGGGAAAGGACGTTGTTGCGTCTGCGCAAACGGGAACAGGTAAAACTGCAGCGTTTATGTTGCCTACGCTGCAGCGCATTGCTGTCGAGAAACCCCATGAGGCCGAGAACCCCGACGCCAAGGAGCGCAACGCAGCCTCCGGACGCAACGCAGCCTCCGGTCGCAACGCAAAGCGCGGCGACGTCAAGCGCGGCGGCGCCAAACGAAACGCATATCCCCGCGCGCTCATCATCACCCCAACACGAGAGCTTGCGGCCCAAATTGACGACGTTGCTAAAAGCGTTTGCGCATCCACTGGTCAGCAGGCCGTCATTGTTACCGGTGGCGCTCGCTACAAGCACCAGATAACCGCACTGCAAAAAGGTTGCGATGTGCTGGTGGCAACACCTGGCCGCCTGATAGATCTTCTCGACAAGAAGCATACAAGCCTAGAGAACATCCAGGTGCTGGTTCTCGACGAGGCAGATCGCATGCTTGACATGGGCTTTTGGCCAAGCGTTCGCCGCATTATGGAGCAACTACCCAAGGCGCACCAAACGTTGCTTTTCTCGGCAACGCTCCCCGCATCAATTACCTCAACCATAGATGCGCTGCTCAAAGACCCCGAGCGCATCGAGATTGCAAGAACGGGACAGACTGCGGCAACAATCGAGCAACATTTGTGCTCAGTTATCCAGGGGCAAAAACCGCAGCTCTTGAAGGCACTTATCGATTCCTTTAATCCTGCGCCAGAGCGCGTTTTGGTGTTCTGTAGGACAAAGTCGCGCGTTGACAGCATTTACAAAAACCTCAAAGCCGCAGGTCTCAAGGTTGATGTTATGCATGCAGACCGTCCGCAAAAGGCTCGCGCTAGAGCGCTGGAGCGATTCCGCAGCGGCGCTATTCAGGTTCTTGTTGCAACCGACGTCATGAGTCGCGGCATTGACATCCAGGGCATTGACGCCGTTATCAACTTTGATGTGCCACTTGACCCCGAGGATTACGTTCACCGCATTGGCCGAACGGGTCGTGCTGGAGCCGCAGGTCAGGCCTATACGTTTATGGGGCCAGACGAAGTCACACCGCTTAGAGAAATTGAATATTTCACAAAGGCGCTCATTCCTACATGGGATCTACCTGGCTTTTCTTACGATGAGGGGCGCATTATGCTCCAGGATTCCCGTTCCACCACCAAGACAACGCGTTCGATGTTCTCGGGCTCAAGGTCAAGGGGCAAAGGATTTGGGTTTGGCGGCAGATACGGCCGACACACGTAATCTATAATCAAACGCAGTCGATTAACACAGTAAAGGAATAAAACATGGGCCCTTTTAATGGCGTTGGTTTAATTTTTGCGCTTGGAGCAGCAGCTCTTCATGTGGCTATATTTTATCTAGAGTCATTTGCCTGGACTTCTGACGGCGCACTCAAGGCCTTTAATATGACAAAAGAAGAGGCAGAAAATACTCAGGAAATGGCTTTTAACCAGGGATTTTATAATCTCTTTCTTGCCATTGAGGTATTCGTAGGCGTCTTCTTGATGGCTACCAGAAATCCAGCAGGTAAAGCGCTTGTTATCTTTGCTGTATGTTCAATGGCATTTGCCGCAATTCTTCTCTATGTAACTTCTCCCGACAAACGCTCTGCAGCCATCAAGCAGGCAATATTCCCCATTATGGCTCTCTGCAATTTGATTCTGTAACTTTTGAGCATCGACGCTGAGCACATACAAGCACCCAGCCTTTTGTAAGCACTTCTCGCGAGAAGGAACATCATGAAGCAACTCCGCCCTTATCCACAGGTTATTGTCACCAAGAAAGCAGCTCGCGCGCTTACGGGCGGACATCCTTGGGTCTTTGAGGGCGAGGTTATCCGTGTAGAACCGTCTCCAGAAACCGGCGAACATGCTCAAAATGGTTGCATCGTTGATGTTTTTGAGGAGAACGGAACCTACCAGGGAACTGGCCTTCTGTCAGAAATGAGCAAGATTCGCGTCAGAATTGTGACAAGAAACGCCAACGATAGGCTCAACGAAGCGTTTTGGAGCCGCAAGATTAGCTGGGCGTGGGAACACCGCAAAACCACTATGGGAAACCGCGCTCTACCAGACACTGAGCCCGATACCAATTGCTGCCGCGTTATCTTCTCGGAGGCCGATGGTTTTCCTGGCTTGATCGTAGACCGCTACGAGAACGTGCTTGTTGCGCAGGTAGGAACCGTAGGCATGGAGCGTCTGCGCAACGTTATCTATCCGCTGCTGCTTGAGGTTTTGTCTACAGATGGCCAGGTAATTGATGGCATCTACGAGAGAAATGACTCTCCTTCGCGCCTTAAAGAAGGACTTCCACAATATAAGGGCTGGTGGACAGGTGATTCTCCTGACGAGAATGGCTTGCTTGCAGAAAGCACCCTTACCCTGCCTTCAACTCACGTTCTTGCAACAGAAAACGGACTCAAATTCAATCTTGACCTGGAGAACAGTCAGAAAACCGGCTTTTTCTTGGATCAAAAATACAACCGCCGAGCAGTTCGTCAGCTTGCACAAGGCTGTCGTGTACTGGATTGCTTCTGCCACGTTGGTCCGTTTGGCCTTAACGCTGCAGCAGGAGGGGCAGATTTTGTCCGCTGCGTAGACGTCAGCCAGACCGCCATTGACCTTGCTCACCAAAATGCGGTGCTCAACGGCTTAGCGGATAACATGGACTTTACCTGTGCAAACGTCCTTGAATACCTGCCAACACTAGCTGGTGACCGAGGTCAACTCAAGGCAGAGGGAGGTCCGTTTGACCTCATCATTCTGGACCCGCCTGCATTTACCAAGACGCGCGATAAGGTTCGCAGCGCCATGCGCGGCTATAAGGAAATCAACGCTGCAGCCATGAAGCTGCTACCTCGAGGTGGCTACCTGGCTACTTGTTCCTGCTCTCACTTCATGACAAGAGATCTTCTCGCCCAAGCAATTGCCGAGGCAGCTCACCACACTAACGTGCAACTCAAGCAAATTGAAGAGCGACAGCAAGCTCCTGACCACCCAATTCTTTGGGGTGTTCCCGAGAGTCATTACCTTGATTTCTTTATTTTCCAGGTGATCTAAAACTACTTATTATTTGCTTTTGCGACGCTCTTTGAAGAAAGCTTTGAGCTGTGCAGATGCTTCGTCTGCTAATACTCCGCCTGAGACTGCAAACTCGTGATTAAGTCTTGAGTCACTGCTCACATCAAACAACGTGCCCGTTGCGCCGCCCTTGGGGTCAAACGCGCCAAACACACAGCGATCGATACGAGCGTTGACCATCAATCCTGCGCACATCAAGCAAGGTTCCAGCGTTACGTAGACTGTACAACCCGAAAGCCTCCAGCGTCCAAGCTTTTTTGAGGCCTCCTGCATGGCGAGAAACTCAGCGTGCGCAGAAGGGTCGTTATCAATCTCACGACGATTGTGAGCAACGGCAATAACCTCTCCATCGCACACTACAACTGCTCCGATAGGCACTTCTCCTATCTGTGCCGCAAACTCTGCCTGATCAAGAGCAAGTTTCATGTACTTCTGATCAAGAGCAGCTTGTGGGGTCAAAGGCTCTTGCGCTTCGTCGCTCATAGCTGCTCCTCTCTTGTCTGGTTGTTGTCGCAATTCTTACGTAGTTCTGACATGAATCCGTCACGAACCTGACACAAACCCGTCACGAACCTGACGCATATTTGTCTTCACTCAATTATGAAGCAAAACCGAACTTACCAAATCCCCTACTCGCAAAAAACTGAATTATGAGGTAGGATATTACCGTTTTGGAGAGGTGGCAGAGTGGTTGAATGCGGCGGTCTTGAAAACCGTTGAGCGGTGTCCCCGTTCCGAGGGTTCGAATCCCTCCCTCTCCGCCATTTTTTTGGCGGACCTCAACTTAACGTTTTACCTTCAGAACTTCCATTCCATTCCACGTCATTTCTAGCTCAACGTTCTTCTCGTCAGTGTGTGGGCGAGCATTCCATTTACCAAAGACTCGTTAGCAAGTTAAAAGCTTTAATCAAAAACGCCTTAGATTTTTACTTTTGGGTATAATTAACCTGTCCAAATGGATGGCTGACACAGGATTGTCAGTGATTGAAAGGATTTAGCATGATTATTGCCGCAGTTGTAGTTATTGTCCTTCTGGTTTTCTGGGCCATTAGCATTCACAACAACATCATTCGCGCAAGCAACAGGTGCGACAACGCTTGGGCAGCTATCGATACGCAGCTTCAGCGTCGTAACGATCTGATCCCTAACCTGGTCAACACCGTTAAGGGTTACGCAACTCACGAGTCTAAGACTTTTGAGGCAGTTACTTCTGCTCGCGCTGCAGTCGCAAACGCTCGCACTCCTGAAGAGAAGATGCAGGCTTCCGGCACTCTTTCCAATGCTCTGACCAACCTGTTTGCTGTTGTTGAGAACTACCCAGAGCTCAAGGCTAACCAGAACTTCCTGGAGCTCCAGGCAGAGCTTACTGACACCGAGAACCGCCTCAGCTATGCTCGCTTGAGCTACAACGATGTTGTCATGAACTACAACAACATCATCGCTGTTTTCCCAAACAACCTTCTTGCTGGTGGACGTTCCCCACGTACAAGCTTCCAGGTTACCGACGAGTCCGCTCGTCAGGCACCAAACGTACAGTTCTAAGAGCTGTTTCGTTTACACTTTGTACCAGTACAACCCGGTATCTGCATTCCCGCAGGTACCGGGCTTTTTATGCGTAGCGTTGCCTCGCGGATTAAGCTGGCTGTTCGCTGGCCGCGCGCTGGCCGTGCGCTGCTCGTACGCCGTTTGACCGTTGCCCGCGTGCTACTCGTGCGCCGGTTACAACCAAATCCGAGCAGCTAGATTATGTGAAGAGTCTTTACAGCCTCGCAGGAAAATCGTTAAAATAGTTACATCTCTGAATTGTCCTCGCAAGCACAATTCACGTTCTATTGGATGAAGAGAAAGGTCAGCATGAAACCTCGACCTCACAGTCGCTGACCTCTTGCGGTGTGCCGATTTGCACCGTGAGGGGTGAAATCGCAATGCAGTCCCCGTGGCAATTACGCGGAGTTTCTCGCCCAAAGCCACGCTTTAGTCTTCGGACGCATGTAAGGAGCACACATGATTTATCTTTCCCAGTTAATGGGTAATCCGGTTCTAGATTCAGAAGGCGAGAAGATCGGTTCTGTCTCTGACCTTGGAATTGCTACCGGAGAAGTTTTTCCTCGCATCACTTCCCTTGCTTTTATGGGCCCTGGCCGCACGCCAATGATGATTTCTTGGCGCAAGTATGTTGATACCTACGATGAGGACGTCATCAGGCTCAAGGTACCTTCAACTGAGATTCGCTTCTCGTACCTGCAGCCTAACGAGGTTCTTCTCGCCCGAGATATTCTGAACAAGCAGATTGTTGATACGCGCGGTATTCGTGTTGTCCGCGTAAATGACCTCAAGCTTTCCGATACCAGCTCAACACAGCTGCGCCTTCTGGGTGCGGAGGTTGGCGCACGCGGTCTGCTGCGCAGCCTTTCTCCCCAGCTAGAGCACCTGGTCACCCGCATTGCGCGCGCTATGGGTCACCCCATGCAGGAACGCATTATTGCGTGGAGTTACATGGACCTGGTTGAGCGCGACCTCTCCAACGTCAAGCTCTCCGTCTCCCACAAGACGCTGGACGAACTGCACCCTGCTGACGTCGCTGACATCATCGAGCGCCTGGACTCTCGCCTGCGTAGCCAGGTGTTTGCCCAGCTTGATGACGAGCAGCGAGCCGGCGCAATGGCAGAGTTCAACGACGACGCTATGGCAGTTGAACTCATCGGCGGCCTGAACGAAAAAGAAGCATCTCGCATCCTGTCCGAGATGGACCCAGACGACGCAGCCGAACTTGTCTCCGAGCTGAGCTATGACCGTGCCGAGAAACTCCTGCGCTTGATGGGCGTTAAGGAGCAGCGCGCAATTAGGCAGCTGCTGGGATATCGCGAGTACACCGCTGGCCGTATTATGACGTCTGAGGCGCTTTCTGTTCCTGAGGATCAGACCGTTGCATACGCCTTTGATCGCCTGCGCAACCTGGACGAAGACTTTGAGACCGTCCGCTACCTCTACCTTACTGATGAGGATGGTCGCCTGTCTGGAACCGTTACGCTGAACCGCCTGATTGTCTCCGAGCCAGAAACTCGTCTGGAGGAGATTGCTAATAAGAACCTGGTCACCGCCTCACCAGAGGACGACCAGGAGGACGTTGCTCGTAACATTGCAAAATACAACCTGCTGGCTATGCCTGTTGTTTCTGACGACAACCGCCTGCTGGGTATTGTTACCGTCGACGACGCCCTTGACGTTCTTGAAGAGGAGCACGCCGAGGACCTGCAGATTGTTGGTGGCGGCAGGAGCGATTCCGACTCTGGCGACCGTGGCCGCAACATTATTTGGTTCCTCCACCGCAACCTCTGGCTCTTGTTCTGGGTTGCTTCCGTTGTGACTGCTGCCTTTGTAGGAACAGCTGCAACATCTAATCCAATCATGGGTATTTTCGCAGCTCTTTGCACTATTACTATGCCAATCTCGCTGAACTTGAGCGAGAATACCGTCAACTACGTGACAAACTTCTTCCTCACAGACGATCCTGGCAGCGAGAAGTCTCCTTCTATCTTAGGCTTTGCCTTCCGCTCGCTTCTACTGGGCCTTCTGGTCAGCGGCCTCATTTGCATCCTTGGTGCCGCAGCTCACGCCCTGCTAGAAGCTCTGTTCCATCCCTATGATCCAAATGCAGGCGTATTCTACGCCGCGCTCTTTGACCAGACCATTATTCAGATCTTTGGCGCAGCAGCTGGCTCTACGCTTATTTCCTTCCTGCTAACCCCAATTTTCTTGGCTGTACTTCGCCATCGTGAGGAGAAAAACCAGGAAACTTCAGGTCTCACGCTTACTTTGATTTCCATGAGCCTTTCGGTGGTGACATTCTTCGTCCTCTCTTACGCTCTCTCGCTTGTGAGCGTGATGTAAATGGCGCAAGAGAACGCAGAGGTAAAAGACGCGGTTGCAATGCAGGACATTGCTGCAGAGCAGAGCGCCGCTGCAGAGCGTGACGCGGCTGATCAGCTTACTGCGAGCGACGGAAACGTTGTCGAGCAGGGCAAACGCGCGCCTAAGCAAAAGGCTCCTGTCAACAAAAACAGCCTCAAGTACATCCTGATGGCAATGGGTCCCGGTCTTCTCGCCGCGTTTGCTGGTAACGACGCCGGTGGCATTGCAACCTACTCCAGCGCAGGCGCTACCTTTGGCTACTCGCAGCTGTGGACCGTGCCGCTCATGTGCTTCCTGCTGATTGTGGTTCAAGAAACCGCAGCTCGAATGGGCTGTGTTACCGGTAAAGGTATTGCATCGCTGGTGCGCGAGCGCTTTGGTATTCGCCTTTCCACACTGGCAATGGGCGCACTGCTGCTCTCCAATATTGCTGTTACCTTCTCCGAATTCGCAGGTATTGCATCCAGTATGGAGCTCTTTGGTATCCCAACGTACGTCTCGGTGCCTATCAGCGCTCTGATGGTTTGGCTCCTAACCGTTGGTGGATCCTACCGCCGCATCGAGAAGATTTTGCTGGCAATTAGCTGCATTTTTGTCACATACGTGGTGGCTGGCGTGCTTGCTCAACCAGACTGGGGCGAGGCTCTACGCGTCACCATCATTCCGCAGCCTTCCGCTGAACCGTCATACATTTCTCTGTTGGTTGCAAATATTGGTACTACCATCAGTCCGTACATGATCTTCTTGGTTGCATCAAATGTTGTCGAGAAGAACCTTGATACCAGTGACATTCCCGCACAGCGTGCAGACAATGTTGCCGGAGCAGTCCTGGCCGAGGTTATCACCTGGTTCATTATGCTGACCACCGGCGCTGTCCTCTTCCCTCGTGGTATCTCCGTTGACTCCGCTGCCGACGCTGCTCGCGCACTTGAACCACTTGCAGGTCAGTATGCAAGTACCCTCTTTGCACTGGGCATGGTTGGCGCGTCCTTCCTTGCAGCATGCGTTCTACCAGGCATTACCGCAAGCGCTATCTGCGAGGCATTTGGTTGGGAGCGCGGAGCCGACCGTAGCTGGCAGGAGGCCCCTGTCTACCACGGCATTATTACAACCGTGCTGGTTATTTCTGCACTGGTTGTTCTGATCCCAGGCATGAGCCTCTTTGGCATTATGATGGCTGCCCAGGTCATCAACGGTATTCTGCTGCCAATTCTGCTTGTCTTTATGGTTATCATTGCAGCCGACAAACACATCATGGGCAAGTACGCCAACGGTCGCATCTGGAACGCGCTGACCTGGTTTACCATCGTCACCGTCATCATCCTGACCATTGTGATGTTCATCCTGCAGGCCATGGGCTTGTAGCACTTGTAGTTCCACTGGCACGTGAGCTCCATGCATTGGCGAGCAACGTGTAATCACAGCACAAAAACAGGGCGAGAAGATCGATCTTCTCGCCCTTTGTTTTATGCATTTAGCTGCTGTTTATTACTTGCTTGCCTTGTCAAACTCGTCCTTGAAGTCAGAGAACATCTTGCCCATGCGGCCAAGCTGCATACCAAAACCCTTAGCGGCCTTGTTTGCAGTAGCCTGCGTGGACGACTTGCTCGCAGGCTTAGCAGCAGGCTTACTAGCCGCGGCCTTCTCTGCAGTGGCTTTGTCAGCGACGACCTGCTCCTCCGCAGATGGCTTCTCGAGGCGAACGTCCTCTGCAGCAACGGGAGCTGGGCGCTCGGAATCGTCTTCTGCATCGGGCTCGGTAGCGTCTTCGATAGCTCGCTTTGCCTTGGCCAGCGTCTTACCCAGGGCAAACGCGCCCTTCTCGGTGGCCTCTGCAACAGCCTTTCCGGCTTTAGCGGTAGCCTCAGAAGCCTTTGCGGCAGCCGCCGCGTAACCCTCGCCCGCCTTTGCAGCTAGACCACCGGTGAGCTGGGCATCTGCTGCCTCATCGGAGAGGACCATTGCGCCGTTAGAATAACCCAGCAACCACTCAGGCTTGATGGCAAACGAACCTACCAGCGCTTCCGATCCAGCGCCGTCGCCCACAAGAAATGCCGAGACCACACCAGTGACCTGGTCAAACTCTGCACCGCTTACGTAACCTAACGTTTTACCGCTCTTAGTGCGAGCTTCCATGCCGTGCCATAGAATGCAGGTATCAAAGTCCAAGTTCAAGCGCTTGATTGCTGCTTTATCGACGTTATTCTCGGGATCTTTTACGCAAAGCCCCTGCTCAATGGTCTCCAGAGACTCCAGCGTGACAAACGCGTCATCCTGCTTAATCATGCCGGCAATATCGGGCTTCTGAACCATCACGCCTACCACCTGCGAGGGTTGGCCCTGTTTGAAGGGAGCAAAAACCACGTTGTGAATTTTTCCTAACTTGGAAAACCGCTCTTCTCCCACATGCTTGCCCTTTGTAGCAGGCTTTTTGGGGAGAAGGACCTTTGCGCCTAGGAGCTCGGTTGTTTTCACGTGAAACCTCTCTATAAAAAACGGGACGTCATAAGGCGTCCCGTCACATTGCTTGTAAGTGAGGCTTATGCCTCCTGGTAGCCCTCGCCAGCGTGCTCCTGCTCGTGGGACTCAACGTTCTCGATGCGAACAGCCTGAGCCTCAGCGGTTGTGGCGGTTGGCTCTGGAACAACAAAGGAGTCTGCAACAACATCAGCAGCATCTGCGACAGTGTTAGAAGCAGAGGTCACAGCATCAGAAAGTGACTCACGGAGCTGATCCATGCGCTCGCGAGCAAGGTCAACCTTAGCGCGGAGCTCGTCGGTCTTTGCGTCAACAGTAGGCTTGACCTCGTCAATCTTAGTGCTCACAACCTTAGATGTGCGCTCATAAGAATCAAGTGCGGAATCCCATGCGTCATTGACAGCATCTGCAGCCAAAGCGCGAGTCTCCTCGCCGGAACGTGGAGCCAGGAAAAGACCAGCTACAGCGCCAGCAGCAGCACCAAAAATAGCGCCTAGAAAGAAACCAGCAGACTTCTTGCTCATAAGTACCTCCTGTTAAACAGCAAAACGCTGTACGTAATCATACCGCAATACGGGCGTTTATCGAACGGGCTTTGGACGAGGAACGTTAATCATGTTCCAGTCGTCTGGGACGTCGGTGACCTCAGAGTCGTCAGTGGCGTCCTCGGCAGCTGTTGCCTCGGCGAGCTCAGTTGCGATGGGATCGGCGTCGGTAGCGGGCTCGGCGGGCTCGGCGTCGGCAGCGGGCGCGTCCTCGTCGGCTGCGTCAATACCTGCGACCTCGGCATTGTTCTCCTCAGCGTCTGCAACCTCAGCCTCAACTGCATCAGCGGCTGCAGCATCAGCGACGTCCTCGAAGGAGTTGTCGGCAGCGTAATCCTCTGCGTCTACGCTCTCTGCCTGGGGTGCAGCGTCCGCCTCAGGTTCCACGGAGTCTGCGAGCTCATCGGTCTTCTCGCCGTCAAGGCCCTGGATGAGTGCAACGAGGCCAGAGACGATTGCATTGATGTCTGGGTCGGCGTCCTCCTGGTTGCCATATGCCCAGTTAAGGAGCCATACGGCGCTGGAAAGCGAAGCTGCAACTAGCACGTCGTCTGGACATGCGAGGATGATCTCGTAGAGGCCGCGACGGGAATCTACCAGGGAAGTCTTGCCCGAAGCAACGTCTCCCGCGAGGTTGGTCAGGGCCAGGAGCTCGACGGTTACGTGCTCAAGCAGGTGCGCAACCTCGGTGTCCTTGGCAACAAGGCCAAAGCGAGCGTCGGCGTCACCCAAGCACAGGTGCTTGGAAAGACCTGGCAAAAGCTCAAGCACGCGCTCAGTTGCCTCAGCATTTTCCGAGGTCAAACGTGGCGCTTTAGCCGAAAACTCAACGGTAGCGGTCAAGTTTTTAGGTCCTACCACAACTTTTTTGATAGAAATCAACTGCGCCATTTCAACCTCTTTCTATTGGTTCACTCTATTGTAATCATTCTTTTAGTTATTCATTTTCTGATATGTCAGAGTTTTCGCCAGCTGGCTCAGATTCACCGTCTACCTGTGGTTCTGGGGCAATTACACGCAACAAAGATAGTCGGCGACGACGCATCGACTGCACGCGAAACACGTAGCCATCCTTCTCAAAAACCTCACCTGGACGAGGCAGATGATTTGCCAAATCCAGCACAAAGCCCGCGATAGTCTCGTACTCCTCGGATTCCCCAACCGGCCATCCAAGTTCAGCTGCGTCATTGAGCGAGAAACGACCATCTACCAGCCACTCTCTATCAGAGAGCTGCGTCAGGTACTTGTTGTCCGGATCAAACTCATCCTCAATCTCGCCGACAATCTCCTCGACGATGTCCTCAACGGTGATAACACCAGCGGTTCCGCCGTACTCGTCAACCACGATGACCATCTGGTCGCGACTTGTCTGCATTTCAGTGAGCAGCGGAATGATGTCTTTGGTATCGGGTACGTAGTCAGCGGAACGCACGAAGCGCGCGATCTTCTCGTCGCTAGCGTGCTGGTCAAGCGCCGGCTCCAGCAAATCTTTGATGTGAGCGATGCCCACGATGCGGTCGATATTCTCGTGGTAGATAGGGATGCGCGAGAAGCCCGTCTGGCGCATGACGCGCAGGACCTCGGCGATAGTTGCAGTGTCCTCCATGGCGGTCATGTCAACGCGCGGGACCATTACCTCACGGACAACGGTGTCGCCCATCTCGATGACCTCGTGGATCATGGATTTTTCTTCTTCAGAAAGGTCCTCGGAATCCTTGACGATGTAGCGGAGCTCTTCCTCGGTGACCTCTTGATGGTCGTTGGTAGTGTCAATGCCCATCAGCGTGGTAACCGCATCTGCCGAGGCAGACGTGATGAACACGAGTGGACGCACAATCTGCATGAACGCCTTCATAGGGCCGACGACTGCTTTGGCCACTGCCTCGGAGTTTGCTAGGCCGATGCTCTTTGGAACCAGTTCGCCGATGACCACGGAAAAGAACGAAACAATCAGCGTAATAGCCACGACGGCCAAAGGAAGCGCCAGGTCAGCGTGGACACCAATGCTAATAAGCCAAGTGCCGAATGGCGCAGAAAGGCTTGTTGCAGCAAATGCCGAGGACGCAAAACCTACCAGGGTAATTGCAACCTGAATTGTTGCGAGGAAATATCCGCGATCAGTGGCAATGTCAATGACAGCAAGGGCTCTTGGATCGCCCTCGTCTACGTCCGCCTCAAGTGCCGCGCGACGAGAGCTCACAATGGCCATCTCGGCCGCAGAAAAAAAGCCGTTTACCAGGGTAAGCAGCAGAGTTATTCCAATACTTAACGCAATGTCCATCGAGTGTATGGGCACCTACCTCTTCGAAGTTACTTTTTGTACAGACTATTGTACTCTAACGCGCTCTACCTTGTAGTCTTCAGGAATTTGACACAGTCTCGCCATGAAACGTCAGTCTCGAGACGCGATGGCGCGGGTGACTCCGCGAGGTGATAGCGTCAACTAAGTGCGAGTTACACGGCGCGGCTGACGGAAACGCGGCGTGATGACGTCAACTATACGAGCAGCCCGCTTTTCCCGCGATACGAATCACTTTTCTGCGGTTTTGCCCGCCATTTTAATGTCATACTTCTTTATTTTTCTGCGTTAATTCTGACTAACAAGCAGTTCTCAATATTTGATGCAGAATTTTGAATAACTTGCTCAATTAATTCATTGTCATGAATACATAACTTTCACGCCTAAAATTATGTGCCGAAAAAGGTAAAAAACCCGTTTAGTTGGAAATGAAAACTTAAAATTAGCCAATTTATCTCCAACTAAGACGATTTTTTACCGCCTTAAAAACTTTTATCTGGGCAAACGCTATATACAGAAACTTGTATTTTCCAACTAAACGGATTTTTTACCACTCCGGGGTCATTCTGGGGTCATTCTGGGGTCATTCTGGGGTCATTTCGGGGTCACTTCGAGGTCATTCCGGGGTCACTTCGGGGTCATTTGCATCATTCTTACCCGCTTAACTCCCCCTCTACAGCAAAAGACCCCCACATTCAGCGTGAATGTGGGGGTCTTACTCAATTTACCGCTTGATTAGAGCTGCTTGCCAGCCTCGACCAAGTCCTTGACCTGCGCACGAACGGCATCCAGGTCCTCGTCAGAAGGAAGCCAACCGATAGCGTGAACAGGCAGTGGCATAGTAAACTCAGCTGCCTCAAGCTCGGCCTGAACCATCTTTGGTCCAAGTGGAGCCCAACCGTAAGAACCAAACGCAAAGCCAATACGGTGGTCATTCTTTGGAGAAAGACCGCTCATATAAGTCAGGAACGAAGAAACGGTAGGCAGGAACTTAGAGTTCAGTGTAGGCGAACCAACGCAGACATACTTCGAATCCAGGAAGTGATACATGACGTTGGAGATGTGAGTCTCTTTGAGGTCGATGAGCTGGGCAGGAATGCCTTCAGCCAGAAAACCGTCCAGGAGAGCATGAGCCATCTTGTCGGTTGAACCCCACATGGAGTCGTATACAACCAGGGCTTTCTCCTCAAGCTTGCCGGTAGTCCACTCCTCGTACTTGGAGATGATATCGGCAATGTGGGAGCGCCATGCAACGCCGTGAGCTGGGGCGATAATATCGATGTTCTCCAGACCAATGCCCTTAACTGCGGTAACAGCAGAGTCAGCCTGACGACCGTAAGGGAGAACGATGTTTGCATAGTACTTGCGAGCCTGCTTCATAACCTCGCAGTAGTCGGACTCGTCTTCAAAGCGAGTAGTTGAAGCGTAGTGCTGACCAAATGCGTCGTTAGAGAAGAGGATCTTATCGTAGTCGGAATACGTGACCATGTTGTCTGGCCAGTGGACCATTGGGGTCTGCACAAAGGTCAGGGTGCGCTTACCGATGTTGAGCGTATCGCCCGTCTTTACGCCGTTGACGTTGATATTCTCGCCATAGAAAGCCTTAAGCTCCTTGACGCCCTGAGGTGCGCTTGCGTAGACCTCGGCGTTTGGTGCAAGCTCCAGAATGCGAGGAACGCTGCCGGAGTGGTCCATCTCGATGTGGTTGCAGATCAGAACGTCAATCTTTGCTGGATCGATGATGCTCTTAATGCGCTCGACCAGCTCCTCGGAGAATGGGCGCTTGACGGTGTCAATGAGCGTGACCTTCTCGTCCAGGATAAGGTATGCATTGTAGGTGATGCCCTGCTCAGTGGTGTAGCCGTGGAACTCGCGAGCGTTCCAATCCAGGGCGCCTACAAAGTAGACATCGGGTTTGATTTCGACAGAACTAAGCATGTGTCCTCCAAAGACCACAGTGCGAAAATTTGACACTACAAGGATATCATTTGCCGGCTAGTGAATGTATGTTCACGTAAACTTTCCAGATAACTTTAACCCAATAGATTATGAGAAGTTGAGTTATGACTATCTATATTTCCTGTAATGGATAGTAAAAATAAGGGCTATTACCACAAGAGTAATACAGCCTAAACCAACATAAGTTGTTCCAAATCCCGAAAAGTCTAAGGCAATTCCAATTAATGGATCCGAAACTACTGATGCGATTTCTTCAATCTGATTTGATACAGAAAGTAATGTTGCGCGATTATTCTCTTCAGCGATTAAATTCATTTGATTGTTTATAAAAATACTTAAAGTGGTTGAAAATAAATTAATCGCTACATAAGTAAATATACATACGAATATACTTGGGATTAGTCCAGCGCATAACATCAAGATCGCAATCACGGAAAGAATAGCTAAAATAACGAGAAATTCTACGTTTCCTGAAAACGTAATAATATCTCCAGCGGATTTCTTATAAGAATTTTTAAGTGTTTTCACTATCCTTGCCGTAAGCCTCGATCCAAAAAACTCGCCTAAACTTGCAGCAGCGGTAACGATTCCTAGGAACTTTATATCAAATCCCATACTGGTTAAATTTGGGGCAATAAACTGGCTGTAATTACTAACTAAAATTAATGAAATTGCTGAAACTGTACAAAGCGAAATAAATATATTTGTTTTCACAATCTTTATAAGTTCCTGAAAAAATGTCTGTACATTTTCTTTCAGATTCAATTTACTAGTTCTAGTCCTTATAAATCCATCTTCTTCTGGTAGGCAATTACTTCCTCTATTAGGACTTACATTATTTTCTTTAAATTCCAAAGTGACTAATAGCCCAAGAAAATATACAAAAATCGAAATAACGAAAGGAATCAAAGGATTGATACTAAAAAGAACAGGAGCTATTAAACGAACAGTAATTCTAATGATTGACTGAGTCCCTGTCATTTTTGAAAGAATTAGAGCATATGCGCCATTCTTCCTATCCATCCCAGAATTTGCATTTGTCGCTTCGAAAAGAAAAGCACTTCCAGCTCCTGACTGTGACGCACTTGCTAAAGAAAAGAACAATTCAGAAGCCACCATCAATAAAAAACTATTTGCAAAAGTTAAAGTCACTATTGCCACGAGTCTAGAAAAAGAAGCAATTTTTAAAACAATATGGTGTCCGCAACGATCAGATATCCATCCTGTTGGAATCTCAAGCACTGCTGTAGCTATTGCTCCAACACTCTGAACTAGTGCAATATCAAAATAACTTAAACCACGCCAAAGATAATAGAGGGTTAAGATAGTCCAAATCAGAACGCTTGAATTAATATAATTTGACCATTCGTAGAGCAGAATGTTCTTTTCTGTTGTTGCTAGCTTTCCTTCAAACATTCATTTCCTCTTTAGATTATTTCTATCCCCCATTTTGATTTCCCCATATTATAAGATCTCCAAATAGAATTATTTCCAATCATCCTGTTGCTTTAGTGGGGCTAACTTAAAGTAATGCTCCACAGAAATATTTTCCTTGCTGTTATGTTCTTTTGACAGTGTTACCATAATTTACATAGGTCTAAAACGTATCCGGAGAGGGGAACCTATGAAAATGCTACGCGCAATGCGTGAGCCACTGAAGTACGTTCAGGGCAAAAATGCTTGTCTCGAGTTTGAAAAAGAGATGGGCTACATGGGAAAGCGCTTCCTGTTTGTTTGCTCTAACAGCGGCTACAAAGCAACCCACGACATGATCGAGCAGAGCTTCGAGGGCAAGGGCGACTATTACCGTCGCTACGAGGTCTTCGGTGGCATCTCTTCCAACGGCGAGATTAACCGCATGAAGGCTATCGTCGAGGAGGACAACATCGACGTAGTCGTCGCTATCGGCGGCGGCAGCGCTGTTGACACCGCAAAGGCAACCGCATATTACGCTGGTAAGCGCATTGTTATTCTTCCTACCGTTGCAGCTACCGACGCTCCATGCACCGGCCTCTCCGTTATTTACAACGATGACGGTTCCTTTGACAAGTACCTCTTCTACCCACAGAACCCAGATGCAGTTATGGTCGACACCCAGATCATCGCTAACGCACCTGTTTCCTTCCTGGTAGCAGGCATGGGCGACGCACTGGGCACCTACTTTGAGGGCCGCGCATCCATCCGCACCGAGTCTCCTTCCCTCGAGGGAACCGGCATTACCCGCGTTGGTATGGCAATTGCTAAGGAGTGCTACCTCACCCTTCGCGATTACGGTGCACAGGCAATTAAGGCTTGCGAGAACAACGTTGTAACCCCAGCTCTTGAGGCTATCTGCGAGGCAACCGTCTACATGAGTGGTGTCGGCGCTGACAACGTCAACTGCGCAGCAGCTCACTCTTTCTACAATGGCCTCACCTCTCTTGGTGGCCACAGCGCACCTCACGGCAACTGCGTTGCTTTTGGTACCCTGGTCCAGCTTGTTCTTGAGGGCGTTCCTCAGGAGGAGTTCGACGAGGTCCAGGACTTCTGCCTTGAGGTTGGTCTTCCAACTACCCTCGAGGAGGTTGGCATCACCACTGACGAGCAGATCAAGAAGATCGCTGAGGCTGCTTGCGTTCCTGGCGAGACCATCCACAACCTTGCTGGCGACGTCACTCCTGACGAGCTCTATGCAGCTATCGTTCAGGCTGACGCTATGGGCCGCGCTCTTAAGGCTTAAGGTTTTAGCTGCACGCCTCGCGACGCAACGGCGTGCCGCAAGGTACGCCCGAGCGGCAGGTCACAATAGGGCATCGCAACAGCACATTCGCTTGATACAGAAGAGGGACCGCAGATGCGGCCCCTCTTTTTTGTTGCAGTTTTGATGTGACGCGAGAAGTGCAAACGCGGCTTGCACCAGGACAGCGACGCAGCGCTGCTTGCACCGGGACAGCGACGCATCACCTACAGGCCCAAGACCTGCTTAACGTCCTCAGCAATAAGCTCAGGCTCCAGATGACTTTCTCGCATAAGCTCCGCGATGTTAACGCGGTCGTAGAAGGTCTTCTTGACGCCGTAGTTCAGAACGCGAGCGGAAGAAGTTCCCAGGTAGCTAGCGATGTTCTGTCCCCAACCGCCTTCGATGATGCCGTCTTCAATGGTCACGATGACGTCGTGATCTTTTACCAGGTTGTCGAGCAGATTCTCATCAACACCAGAGGCAAAGTATGGCTTGACCAGCGTGGCTTCAATTCCCAAGGTAGAACTGAGGGCTTCGACGGTTTTCTCGCCAAGATCGTAAAAATCGCCCAGGGCAAGAACGGCCACCTTGGAGCCCTGGCGCGTGACCTCGTAGGTGTTGAGGTCGTCGAAGTTTGTGCGGACGGGACCCTCGGTATGGACCACAGGACCGGAAGGAATTGCGATGTAGACGGGGTGTTTGTCCTGGTCAAGTGCCCAATCGAGCATGGCGATGTATTCCTCGGCGTTGGACGGCGCGAGGTACACCATGTTAGGGATGTTTGCAATCATGGAAATGCTGCTGAGGCCCTGGTGGGTGGCGGCCATCAAGCCCCTAATGGAGCCGGAACCCACGATAACTGCAGGATTCTGGTTGAGTGCCAGGTCCTGGGTCAGCTGGTCGTAGGTGCGCTGGATGAAGGTTGCGCTTGAGCCCCAAACCACGTGCGCGCCGGCGTGAGCTGCGCCGGAAGCCATTGCAACTGCGGTTTCCTCGGCAATGCCCACGTCAAGGTAGTGCTTTCCCAGCTCTTCTCGGCGTTCCTGCGAAAGACCGAGCAAGGCCGGAACAGCCGACATAAGCACCAGGAACTTCGGATCACTCTTTGCGCGCATGAGCGCATACTCTGCAAAAATGCTGGCATACGACTCGGAAGAACCGGATGCAGGACTCTGACCAGTCTGGATGTCAAACGGCATGTGCCAGTGCCACTTCTCCTTGTTTGCCTCCGCGGGAGCGTAGCCCTTGCCTTTGAGCGTATTGATGTGGACCACAACTGGATGAGTTGAGTCTTTTACCTGCTCAAATGCGGCGATAAGAGCCTCGATGTCGTTGCCGTCATTGACATACAGATAGTCCAAGCCCATCGATTTGAAGAGGTTATTCTCGGCAGCTCCGTTAGTGTGGCGCAGCTCAGCAAACTGGTCATACATGCCGCCGTGATTCTCAGCGATGGACATCTGGTTGTCGTTGAAGACGATGATGAAGTTGCTGTTCAGCTCGCCGGCAACGTTCAGGCCCTCAAGCGCCTCGCCGCCGGACATGGAGCCATCGCCGATAACTGCGATGATGTTCTCCTTGCCGCCCATGATGTCGCGAGCTTTTGCCAGGCCAAGCGCCAAGCTGATGGAGGTGGAAGTGTGGCCGATCTTGAAGAGGTCATGCGGGGTCTCGGCGGGATCGGTGTAAGGAGACACCGAGTCGTAGAGCGCGGAATCCATGTATGCCTGCTTGCGGCCGGTGAGCATCTTGTGCGGATACGTCTGGTGCGAGACGTCGTAAACGATATGGTCAACGGGCGAATTGAACACGGTATGAAGCGCGATTGTTGCCTCGACGATGCCAAAGTTTGGTCCAAAGTGGCCGCCATGCTTTGACTCCATGACCAGCAGATTGTCGCGAATCTCCTGCGCAAGCGCCGCGCGAGCCTCCGCGTCCAGCTTCTTTACGTCTTCCGGTCCATTGATATGCTCTAGGTACATGTGCGGCCTTTCTTTAAACGAGCTGAAATGAGCAGATTGCCTGCTTGCTGCGCGACGCGCGGAGCTCGGGGTGCGGGCGCACGGGGCGCGTAGGCACGGGGTACACGGGGCACGCGGGATGCGTCGGCGCTCGGGACGCGCACGGTCAACCACGCCGTGCGAGCGACGCGTTAGATGTGCAGGTCAAGCACGTGGCAATCTAAACATAGCTTTAATGTGCGAAGTTATGTTTTTGGTTTACCCAGAACACGTCCAAGAATTTCTCGTAATTTGGTTTTAGCAGCATTACTTAGTTGATTGCACTGTTTTGTTAATGGCTGAACACACCTATGACAGATAATCTGTCAAAAAGACGTATACATTACACTGAAAATACCTCAAACGTGCAGATTATCTTCATTAGGTGTGTAATATGCCCGCAATTGTGCAGAATATCTGTCATAGGTGTGTTCCTTAGAAGCGGAATTTACCTATAGTTAGATTTTTTATATATTCCTATTCATTTTTAAGCATATTAAATAAAGTTTATGCATAAAAATGTATATCAGGCAGTGATACCGCCTGCTGACTGATTATCTTGATTAGGAATACGGCAATTCTTCAGCAAGACCTACCAAAACCGCACTATTTTGCACGGCAAGCCTAAAAGCCGCCACCAACACGCTGCAGAAACGCAAAAAGAGCTCTCGCACCTGAAAGATGCGAGAGCTCTTCCTCGAAACGTTACATCTACCTGCGGGCTAGCGCTCGCCAGCGGCGCGACGCTCGGCGTACTCGGCAGCAAGACGAGCCTGGATGTCGTGCGGTACCTGCTCGTATCCTGCTAGCTCAACGGTATACTCACCCGTTCCGCGCGAGAGGGACCTCAGCCTTGTAGCGTAATCGGTAACCTCAGCGTATGGAATCGTCGCCTTAATGGTGGTTTCACCAGCCGAAACGCCGGTGCCGGAAGACATTCCCTCAACGCGACCGCGGGAAGCGGAGACGTCGCCCATGACGGAACCTGCGTAGCTGTCTGGAACGGTGATCTCCAGGTGAGCCATAGGCTCCAAGAGAACGGGTTCTGCCTGGTCAACAGCCTTCTGGAAACCAATGCGAGCAGCCGTCTTGAAAGCCATCTCGTTGGAGTCAACAGGGTGGTAAGAACCCTCGTAAACAGCAACTTTAACGTCAATCATAGGATAACCAGCCAAAACGCCTTCGCGCATGGTCTCCTGGACGCCCTTATCAATAGCGGGGATAAAACCGCGTGGAATGTGGCCACCTACGATTTCGTCCACAAACTCGTAGCCTGCGTCTGGGTTTGGTTCAATGCGCAGCCAGCAGTCACCGTACTGTCCGGAACCGCCAGTCTGCTTCTTGTGCCTACCCTGAGCGCTTGCAACTCGACGGATTGTCTCGCGATATGGGATGCGGAGCGCAACTTTATGTGCGGAAACGCCGGCTCGCTGCTCAAGACGCTCGAGAAGAACGGCTACTTGTGCCTCGCCGATTGCAGAAACAATGGTCTGGCCGGTGTCCTCGTCGCGCTCAACCTTGAGGGTTGGATCGGCGTCGGCGGCCTTCTCCAGGAACGCGAAGAGCTTGCCCTCGGTACCGCGCTCATCAGGCTCAATGGCCGTGCGGTACAGGGAGTTGGGGAACCTGAATGCGGCGGCCTCGACCTTGCCGGTAACGGAAAGCGTGTCGCCCGTCATAGCCTCGAGCTTTGGAACTACCACGATGTCGCCGGCTGCGGCGGTGCTGACGTCAGCCGTCTCTTTGCCGCACATACGATACAGGTGAGAAAGGCGCTCGGGCTTGCGTGTACGAGCGTTGATAAGCTCGGAACCTGCAGAAACAGTACCTGCAAGCACCTTTACAAACGTAAGCTTGCCGGTCTGTGGATCCTGCAGCGACTTGAAGGCAAACGCAACAGGGCGCTCGTCATCAGGGGAAATATCAAGCTGCTCGCCGTTCACCAGCGGAATGCGGCCAAAGTCAGACATAGTTGGGAACCAACCATCAATGGCATCAAGCAGCGAAATAACGCCCTCTTCGCGGACGCAAGAGCCCGAGAAGACAGGAACAAAAATGCGCTCCATAAGAGCCTTACCCAGCAGGCCCTCAAGCTCTTCCTGCGTAATCTCTCCGCCCTCAAGGTAGCGCATCATCAGCTCGTCATCCGCCTCAACAACCAGCTCGGTCAGAGCGGCGCGAGCGGCCTGGGCCTCTGCCTGGAACTCGGCAGGAATGTCGGTGACCTCGGGCTTACCGTCTACCAGCTTGCGAGCCTTCTGATGAACAACGTCGATGATGCCAGAGAAAGCCTCGCCGGAGCCCATTGGAATAGTTACCGCGCCAAGTGAGGAACCAAAACGGTCCTGGAGCATAGCCATTGCGGTCTCGTAGTCTGCATCAGGGCGATCCAAGCGGTTAATGAACAGCGCGCGAGACAGTGACAGGTCCTCAGCGGCAAACCAAAGCCTGGTAGTTATAGTGCCAGGTCCACTAGCTGCATCAACGACAAACAGCGCAGTCTCAACGGCGCTCATTGCCGAATAGGCGTCGCCCACAAAGTCAGGATAGCACGGTGCATCGAGCACGTTAATGCGTGTATTTTCCCAGGTAATTGGTGCGATAGTAGTAGAGATAGAGAATCCGCGCTCTGACTCTTGTGAATCGTAATCAAGCGTGGGCTTTGTGCCTGCGTGACCGCCTAAACGAGTGGTTGCACCCGTCAGATGCAGCATTGCCTCGGCAAGCATGGTTTTGCCCACGCCACCTTGGCCCACCAGGACCACATTCTTTACCTTAGAAACATTTTTTTCGGCCATGATGCCTCCTCTGACTGCGGCAAGCAGCCGAGAAGGTCAGCCGATAGTTCACGCCCGAGTGTAGCGCGATATGCTTCGGCCCTTCCTGCTACTTACCGAACAAGAAAACCTCTAGCCACCCTACCGTACCGCAAAGCACAAAAAGAGACACCCACCATTCGATAAACGACATGTGGTGGGTGCCTCGAAGTTTCTTCTCGACAGAAGATTTTGTGTTGTTACCGCAGGTAGACGACGTAAAATTCCACGAGGTCGCCACCGCGCATCACAAAAGTTAGATTCTAACTCCTCGGTGAACGGTGTTGTTAAAGATCAGGTAGCCGATAATTGCGTTCACCAGCGACAGCGTTACAAAGATGATGTTGGGAAGCGTCTCGTTGACCACGCCTGCTGAAGAGCTGAACGAGTCCATAACCGGGATGATCATCATCATGAACGTGCCGCCGATAACAAACATGGAGCCCAGCGTACCCACAAGAGAAGAAACGGTGACCGAAAGGCTTCTCTTGGTGATATCGACAACGGAAGTCCAATCAAAGTTTGGTCGGCGAATATCAATGGCCAGGCCCACGTTAGACACCAGGAACACAATGCAGAGCGGCAGAATAACGTTTCTCAGCGCCGTCTCAAGGGTGATGTGACCAGGAATCAGGAAGAAAATCTGAGTCAACACGCTGAAAATGAGCACGTAGATCATGTTAACGGCAATCTTTGCGCCAAAAATCTGCTTTGAGGAAACCGGCATGGTTGCCATCAGCCAGTTTGAACGGCCTTCCAGCGAGTACGAAATGGCGGCGGAGTTGGCGGCGCAGAACATCGAGGTGCCAAACCAGGTGGTTATCATGCCAAGGATGGTTCTTGCCAGAGGTAGATAGCGCGGAACCTCGGACGCAGGAACAAAATAGGCCACGATAGACGACGTGCTAAAGAACATAGAAATAAAGGCGAGAATAACCATCAGCAAGCAGCCAAAGAGCATGTTTATAAAGACTGCTGGATAGCCCGTGATGGTCAGAATCTCTTTTCTGATCAGGGCAACAAATGGCGTCGCAGACTTGGTGGAGATCTGTTTGGTGGTGAACTTCTTCTGGACCTTATCCTCGCTTACCAGCGCATTAATGCGGTCGTTGAAGCGAGAAATAATTGCCACAATTGCTGCAGGAGCTCCAACAGAGACCAGCGCAAACAGCAAGAAACTAACAAGAGAGCCAGAGTTAAAGAAATCAGCAATCCATAGCGATGGAAGATAAACTACGCCAACTGAACTTGCAACGTTAAAGACGGTGTCACGGAAGTTATCCACCACACCTGGGACAAACTTGTCCGCGTTGAAAGATACCGTAAAGATAAAGAACAGATATGCAACCATAAAGAAGAGGCCAAAAACGCCACCGATGACCATTCCCAAGTTCTTAAAGTGCAGCTTTGCAGCAAGGGCTGCAACCGCAAAAGCCAAGAGAATTGCAGCAGAAACTGCAAGGTTTGGTCCAAGAAGAAGCGCAAATAAAGCACCAATCAAACGCGGAAGTGTGACTGCCTCAAAGCTAAAGTAAGCCAAAAAGACTGGCAACATAATGGTGATAGACCAGATACCCTCTGCAGCATAAAGAGCAGCTACGCGAGAATAGATAATGGTGCTCTTTTTGATTGGCAACGACATGATAAAGTCGTAATCCTTGTACGCAAAAAGCACGCCATTGGCCTTTACAAATGTCAAAATAACACCAGGTAGAGCACCAGCTAGAATTCCTGCGAGAGGCAGCAGCCTTGTGAAGCCGGCAATGGCTAACGTTGTTGAAACGCCGTAGATGTAGACCATCATAAAGAGTGCGCCAACAACTGCAAAAACGCCACCGACAATAGGCAGAGCATTTGCGCCAACTTTTCTCTCAAAATTCTTTCGAGCACCTATAACCTGCGTAGTCCAAATCATGGTGATCTGAACCTTAAGCAGCATCCAGAACACTTTGAGGTCAGAAGGCAGTTTGAGCTCGGAACGATCAAGAACAGGAACTTGACCAGCGCTTACTTGAGCTGGGATAAAGACATCTCCTGAAAGTTGCAGGTTCTGCTCAGGCACATCGGGGCGCTGAGGAGCCTGTGGAACGTTATTTGCCATGACTAGTTCTCCTTAGGGAAGGAGGGAGGAACTGGAGCGCCTGGAGGCACTGGTGCACCAGGCACGGTTGGTGCTGCAGGCGCTGCAGGTACTGCAGGTGCAGCTGGAGCAGCAGGTGCAGCTGGGGCTGCTGGTGCAGCAGGTGCCGCAGGTGCGGCGGGCGCTGCTGGGGCTGCAGGTGCAGCGGGCGCTGCAGGTGCTACTGGTGCTGCTGGAGCCGCTGGTGCTGCAGGTGCTGCAGGTGCTGCAGGTGCTGCTGGGGCTGCAGGTGCAGCGGGGGCCGCAGGTGCGGCGGCTACAGGTGCGCCAGGAATGACTGGCTGAACAGCGGCGCCGTCCTTTGTGGTGGCCATATCCTGAGCAATCTCGGCAGAAACACCAGGAGCGCCAGCCTCAAGGCCAAGGAAGACTTCCTCAAGCGAGGCGTTGCCGCGAATCTCGTCCGTTTTACCTGCGGCAAGAAGCTTGCCCTGACGAATAATTGCAATTTTATTGCAGAGTTTCTCGACAACCTCAAGAACATGTGACGAGAAGAACACAGCAGATCCGCGGTCGGCAAGCTCGTGCAGCATCTTCTTGAGCTCGAAGCTTGCTGCTGGGTCCAGGCCAACAAATGGCTCGTCCAAAATGATGAGCTTTGGCTCGTGGAGCAGGGCGGAAATCAGAACCAGCTTCTGCTTCATACCGTGAGAGTAGCTGCCAATAGCATTTGCCAGGGAGTCGGTGATGCCCAGGCGGTTGGCCAGCGTAGTAATGCGCTCGACGCGGTTCTCCGCAGGAACGCCAAAAATATCGCAAACGTAATTGAGGTACTTGATGCCGCTCATGAACTCGTAAATGTCTGGGTTATCTGGGACGTAAGCGATGACCTGCTTTGTTCCCACAGGGTCAACCAGCACGTTCTTGGAGTCCACGAAGATGACGCCGCCCTCAAATGGCTGAGCACCAACGATGGACTTGATAAGCGTGGTCTTACCTGCGCCGTTGTGGCCGATAAAACCGTAGATGTCGCCAGGCATAACGTCGAGCGAAAGATCAGAAACAGCCACCTTAGAGCCATACTTCTTGGTGAAGTGCTGAACGCTCAGCACGGGAACAACCTCGCCAGGTGCCACTGGAGTTGCAGGTGCTGATGGTGCTGGAGCTGCGGGCGCTGCGGGTGCAGCTGGAGCTGCGGGCGCGGCTGGAGCTGCAGGCGCAGCAGCGGGAGCTGCGGGTGCAGCGGGAGCTGCAGGTGCCGATGGAGCTGCGGGCGCAGCCGGTGCGGCAGGCGCTGCGGGCGCGGCTGGGGCCGCTGGAGGTACGGGAGCGTTAGGAACAGGTGGCTGTGGAATATTGTCGGCCATGTTAGTTTCCTTCTTCCATCTTGTCTGTCTTATTCACACGAGTGTTATTTGCTTTTGGAGTGCGCTTTGCCCTTTTCAGAGCGTCGCGCAAAATCCATTCTACCTGAGCGTTAGTTGAACGCATGTCGTCTTGCGCCCAGCGTTCAACCGCCTCCCAGACTTCTGGAGCTACACGAAGTGGATATTGTTTGCGAGGTGCCATGGGTTTCTCGCCAAGCTTTACTGCTGCAAGGAACCGGTGTTAAGCACAGGCTGAGCCTCTGACTCGCCGCAGAGAACAACCATAAGGTTGGATGCCATAACGGCCTTGCGATCCTCATCGAACTCAACAACGCCATTCTCGGAGAGCTGAGTGAGAGCCATGTCAACCATGGAAACGGCGCCCTCGACGATCTTTTTACGTGCAGCGATGATTGCCTCTGCCTGCTGGCGGCGGAGCATTGCCTGCGCGATTTCAGGAGCGTAGGACAGGTGGGTAAGGCGAGCGTCGTCAACGGTGATACCAGCGACGGAAAGGTTGCGGCTCAACTCAGACTGAAGTGCCTCGGAGACTTCCTCGATGTTAGAGCGCAGGGTAATTGCGGTGTTGGACTCGGACTCGTCCTCCATGTGGTCGTAGCTGTAGATGCTCGCGACGTGCCTAAGCGCGGTCTCTGCCTGCATAGCAACGTAGCTGTCGTAGTCGTCGACGTCAAAGAGAGCCTTTGCGGTATCGCTGACGCGCCAAACAACAACCTCGGCGATCTCGATTGGGTTACCCATACGGTCGTTGACCTTGAGGACGTCGCCGTTCAGCGTGCGAGCACGAGTGGAAATGATAGAGGTGTGCACGTTTACACTGGGAGTAACGCCTGCAGCGAGAGAAGAGAGGTCACCCACGTTTGTAGAAAGAGTCTTGGCGTAGTAAGGATTTGCCCAGCGCAGACCCTCGTCCTTAACGGTGCCGATGTACTTACCAAACAGCACGCACACCTTTGCCTGACCAGGCTGAAGACTGAACAGGCCACTTGAAACAAACAGGCCGGCAAAGAAAAATACCAGCGCGCCAATGATGCTTGGGAATGACGGATCCAGGCGAGGATTTCTGTCTGCAGCGATAGCGCTGAGGACAAAATTAGCCAAAAACAGAGCTGCAACTGCAAAAAGAGCAATGGTAATCAGCAGGAACAGCCAACCACTCTTGGACTTAATGATTTTCTCGGTGCTCATAAGATCTCCTTTGTGACAATGAGCCTTCTGTTGGCATCATTGTGATATCACATTGATTGCAAGTCAAGAGAAATTTTTATTTAAATGTTATTCAAAAATTGCAGGTGAAACGAGGTTTTTGTGGTGCACGTGAGGCGCGGTTGCGCGCAACGTGCGAGATGTGAGCGGGCGTGGCGAGAAGAACGCTGCACGTGGCGAGAAGATCGTCTCTTCGAGAAAAGCAACCGACCTGTAAGACTTGGATTAAGCGCGCCTAATTTCTGCAAAGAATCTGTAACTTTTGCCTAAAAGCATTAAAGAGTCTGTAGATTTGCCTGATTTTGTCAAAGAATCGGTGACTCAAATACAGATTCTTTGCACTTTTCAGGCAGGCCTTTCGTGACGTGACTTTTGGATCCAGGATTGGTTTTCACGGTCGTTCCCATAGAGCCTGATTTTCTCGCCAAGTCTGAACGATTTGCCGGAAAAGTGTACCAAGTCTGAGTGTTTTGCCGGTTTTTCTCGCCATGTCTGAGCAAATTTACTCAGACATGATGTACTTTTCAGGCTCGCAACCAAAGGGCAATCAAAAGATGACAGGAAGACGCTCAATCGACAAAAAACACACCTCGGGAGAAACCCCAAGGTGTGTTCGATGTGCACTATTACCTGGTCGCAGCCGGCGCGGCGCCCGTCGCAGCCGGTGCGGAACCCGCAGCTGGTACGGGCCGCAGCTCGCGGTCGCAGCCCATGTGGCTCGCGCCCGTCGCGCCCGTCGCAGCTGGTACGGAACCCGCGGTGCGTGGCGCGCTAGTCGATACGAGCGTCTACCTCAAGCCAACCGAGCTGGTCGATGTTGCCCTTGACGTGCTCGCAGGACTTGCGCCATGCCTCAATCTCGGAGTCGGAGAGCTCGGGCACAAAGACCTTCTCGACACCATTGGCGCCGATAACTGCAGGAAGTGAAGAGTAGAAACCGGAAACGCCATACACGTCGGTGAGCAGCGTGGAGACTGGCGTGATCAGCTTAGTGTCGTGGACAACGGCCTTGATGACCTCGACAGCTCCGTTTGCAATGGAGTACTCGGTGCACTGCTTGCCGCTGTAGGTAACGTATCCACCCATACGACCAGCCTGCTCAAGCTCTGGGAGGTCAAAGGTCTTGCCCGTCTGAGCTGCAACTTCGTCGAGCGTGAGGCAGCCAATAGAGACGTGCGACCAGCAAGCAAACATGCCGTTGCCGTGCTCGCCAAGCATCCAAGCGTTGATGCATGATGCTGGATAGCCGGTAGCACCGGAAAGTGCGTGGCGGAGTCGAGCGGAATCCAGCGTTGTGCCGGAACCGATAACCTTATTTGGATCGGCACCAGTCAGATACTGGAGCTCAGTGGTAACAACGTCGCATGGGTTTGCGATGTTGACCCAAACTCCATCGAAGCCTGCGTCTGCAATGCGCTTGGCAAACTTCTTTGCCTCGTCAGTGGTGACGAAGAGCTCGCCATCGCGGTTGCCTGCAGCAGCAGCTACATGACCTGCGGCGTTAACAATAATGTCACAGCCAGCAAGCTCCTCATAACGGTCATCAAGCTCATAGACACGAGCAGGGTGTGGATAAAATGGCATTGCGTCCAGCAGGTCGTTTACCTGAGCCTTGCAGAGGACCTCATTTGTGTCGCTAATGTAGAGCTCAGTTGCAAGTCCCTGGTAAAGTAGGGCGTTTGCAACATGTGCGCCAACATGATTAGCGCCGATGATGCCAATTTTGCTGATGAGAGCCATAGTCCACCTCTTTTGTCTCGCCAAAATACTGTGCCTGTTAGCTTAACGGTTTTCTAGACAAACGGGAAACGATACAAAAAATGAAACATATTAGATACAACAATCCCCTCAACGTGCCATTTAAGCCCGCAAACGGTATAGTAGTAACCCAAGATTTGGAGAGGAACTATGGGATACAAGACACCAACATGCTCTATTGCGCGTAGCTGCGGAGGCTGTGAATGGCTTTCGGTCCCCTATCCTATCCAACTTAAGCGCAAACAAGCGCAGGTAGAGGAACTTCTCGCCCCGCTAGCAAGCATCAATAACGTAACTATCGAGCCTATCCGCGGAATGGACGAGCCCCTGGCGTATCGTCATAAGGCAGCAACGCCATTTGCGCCGGGCAAAGGTCGCACGGTTCGCTCCGGTTTCTACGCAAGCGGAACGCACAAAATTATTGCTTCAAAGGAATGCCTGGTAGAAGACGGTCGAGCTCGCGCCATCCTCAACGATGTGGCGTATCTTGCCGGCCAGCTCAACATCCATGCTTACCAGGAAGATCGCGGCAAGGGAGCGCTGCGCCACGGCGTAGTGCGCTGCGGATATGCCACCGATGATGTCATGCTGGTACTGGTGGTCAATGGTCAGCACCTGCCTCACGAGCAGGAGTTTATTGCCGCACTTCGCAAGGCACATCCTGAACTGACCAGCATCTTCTTGAACGTCAACCAGAAGCGCACCAACGCAATCTTAGGGCGAGAAACCCGTCTGCTTTGGGGCTCAACGTCTATGAACGACAAGCTTTTGGACTGCACGTTTGAGATTGGCCCAACCAGTTTCTACCAGACGAATCCTCAACAAACCGAGGTGCTCTACCAGCTGGCCATCGACGGCGCTCTGGCTGGCTCCGAGCAAGCCAGCTCTGCACAGGTAGGTGCCGCGTTGACCGACGCTTCCACTCAGGCAGCCACTTCCGCGCAAACCGGCAACCTGCGAGTTCTTGATGCTTACTGCGGTACGGGAACCATTGGACTTTGCTTGGCGCACGCTGCTGAAGCTCAAGGTATCAACCTCTTACTCACTGGCGTTGACCAGGTTGAAAACAACATTCAAATGGCTCGCAGAAACGCTCGAAACAATAAACTTGAAGCCGAATTTATCTGCGATGATGCCACTCGCTACATGCAAGCTCTGGCAAAAGACGGTCAGAACTTTGACGTTATTATTCTTGACCCACCTCGCGCAGGTTCAACGCCTGCCTTCCTCAAGGCAACAGCTCAGCTAGCCCAGAAGAAAATCGTATATGTGAGCTGTAACGTTGTGACGCAGGCCAGAGACCTCAAGGTTCTTCTCGACAGCGGGTTTGCCATTGAGCGCGTGACACCTGTGGACATGTTCCCTCACACCAAGCACGTAGAGTGCGTTGTGGTGCTTTCTCGGGTCTAGATTAAAGGCACAAATTGAATTGAGCGGCTATGAAAACGGTAGAATTTGGAAAACAACATAACGACGTAATCATGCTGCTTCACGGCGGCGGTTTGTCTTGGTGGAACTATAAAGCCGAGGCTGAACTACTGAAGGATCAATATCACGTTGTGCTGCCGATTCTTGACGGACATGCAGGTAGTGACAATGATTTTATAAGCATCGAGAAAAACGCAAGTCGGCTCATTTCTTTTATCGATAAAGAATTTGGTGGCTCGGTTCTCCTTATTGGAGGCCTATCCCTTGGCGCGCAGATTTTAGTTGAAATGCTCACGCAACGAAATTCGATCTGCCAAAACGCTGTCATTGAAAGCGCATCTGTTATTCCATCTAGGCTGACAAATGCCTTGATCAAACCAACGTTTTCTCTAAGTTATGGCTTAGTGAAAAAGAAGTGCTTTGCTCAAATGCAATTTGACTATCTTCATATTCGTAAAGATTTATTTGAAGACTATTATCGAGATACGTCACGGATTTCAAAAAAGAACATGATCGCATTCTTGGAAGCAAATACATCCTATAAGATAAAACCCAACCTTCAAGATGTCTACACCAACACCCATATACTTGTCGGCGAAAAAGAACAGAAAAAGATGATCCGTTCAGCAGAACAATTGCATAAGGCACTGCCTAATAGCGTTCTTGAAATAAAGAAAGACTTATATCATGGCGAGTATTCCATCAATTACCCCGAAGAGTATACAAAAGAACTCCTAGACATGATTTGCTACATATCTTCAAACAGCTCATCTGCGGTGTTGTAGGATGTTGCTTGAATTTTACCTGACATGATATCGCGTGCTTCTTCCATAGCAGCCAGTGTTTCAGCATTAAACTTTGGGATTTCCACTTTAAAAGGAAGGCCGCCGTGCAAAATGCACTGGCGCAAGAAGATGTTTACGGCACTTGACATATCGATGCCAAGGTTTTTAAACAGTTCATTTGCTTCTGTTTTGACATTACTATCGATGCGAATTTGAGTAGGACTTGTTGCCATAGTATCAGCTCCTTTTAAGGTGATTTTGATACAAATGGTATACGTTGTCAATCAAATAACAGATGATTATTCGATTTGTTTTGTTTGTCCGACGTTATTTTTTCCTTGAATTCTCAAAGCAAGTGTAAAGTTTAATGATGGTAGACTTCTCAAAGGCACTTACAACTCAGGAGCTCCCGTGATTATAAAAAACGAAATACCTCTTTTAGAATATGACGATACCTCCTCAGAGGTTATTTCAGCAGATCACGAATGGACCGCAGGCCAGCTGCCAGAAAAGTGCCTCTTTGCATTTCTCGGAGACGTTGTCCATGATTACGCCAACCAGCACGGAGCAGAAGTCGTAGAAACAATCGTGACCGTTTCTCGAGATATTAAAGTCTACGTTTTAGATTCATATGGCGAGAAAATCTGTTTAGTTCAATCCCCTACTGGATCTGCTTCATCCACACAGGTAATGGACATACTGGTTACCTGTGGATGTAAGAAAATAATTGCAGTTGGTTCATGCGGCGTTCTAAAAGAGATACAAGAAAATGCCTTTCTCGTCCCAACCAAAGCTCTTAGGGCGGAAGGGACGTCCTATCACTATCTTCCAGCATCAAGATATATAGAGCTCGACGAAGATCCAATTTCTGTCATAGAAGAGACCTTCAAAAAAGACGGCCTCTCTTTTGAAACGTGCACCACCTGGTCTACTGACGGTTTCTTCCGTGAGACAAAGGAAATGGTTGAGTATCGCCTGCAAGAAGGATGCTCAGTTGTAGAAATGGAATGCTCGGCACTAGCCGCCTGCTGCAGAAAACGAGGAGCTCAGTTTGGACAGTTCCTTTTTACGGCAGACTCTTTGGCAAACGTTCATGAATATGACGAGAGGGACTTTGGTAAAGACTCGCATGAAAAGGCACTGCTTCTTGGTCTGGAGATACTAAAGAACTTTGCCTAAACCAGTGCTGGATACCTGCGCTTACTGCGTTTCAAAAATTTAAGCGTACAATTGTTAATGTGCACTACTTAGCTTTTCATCAGGGCATTTTTTACGACTAGTGAGGCTCGTATGAAAGTTCAGCAGCTCATCAAAGATACGTGCGCGATAGCCGCCGAGGACCTCGGCAAAGCAAAAGCAGATCAGATTGCACAGGCAGCTCAAACGCGATTCGAGGCGCTCTGTACAGAAAATGCATCCGATTCCAAAGAACTCCGTGCTCACTCTTTCAAACGCATTTACCCTGGTATTGCAGTCTATGAAGCTCTGCGCGCAGAGGGCATCCCACAAGAAAAGGCCGTCTGGTATATTCGCGAATATTTCCAGCGATTTGCTGCCAAACGAGTCCCACTCTTCCAATGGGCCATCAAAACGTTTGGTCTTGCACGCAAGTTTCCTCGCCTCTTTAAATCAGGTATCGAGAAAAGCTGCACATCAAGCGCAGGATTTGCCTTTGAGTATCCAGAAAGCCATGGCAACGAAGCGCGCCTCAATATTGTGAGCTGCCCCTACTATGAGATAACCAAAAAATATGGCTGCCCCGAAATAACCGCTGCATACTGTGATAGCGACGATGCAGGATACGGTAATTTGCATCCACAGCTTATCTGGGGCCGCACAAAAACCATAGGCCACGGTGGCGATTGTTGCGATTTTCTCTTAGAGTATAAGGAGAACTAACCGCAGGTAGACGCTGTTTGCCTGCACCGTCGCTAAAATTTTGTCATCTACATGACGCGCTTTGAGCACGTTTACTAGGAGTTTTTATGCAAGAAAATCGCATGTTTTCCGACGTCAAGCTGGCAAAGAGACTAACTCCAGCTTGGCTTAGTCCCTTTTTAGCCGTTTTCTTGTTGGTCGTTGGGCAAATTATTGGCGCCATTGTAATGACCATCTCAGCAGCACTTATTATTGCCCCTTACTACATGGCGCACCCAGATCTTCCAGATCGCCTTTCCGATTCCCTCAATCTGAGAGAGATTTTTGGAGACTACTATCTTCTGGTAACGCTTCTTTCCTTTGTCTTTATTGCAGGTCTCTTTTTCCTGTGGGTAAAACTCTTTGAAAAACGTCCGATTGCTACCCTAGGATTTTACAAAGACAACTGGAAGAAAGAGCTGTTCAAAGGCTTTGGTCTAGGAATTCTTCTCTTCTCTGTTGTGATGTTGATCCTCATTTTGACCGGATCTTATCAATTAGTTGGCACTACTTTTACGCCTTATGCATTCGGCTTTGTTCTTCTCACTATTCCGTTTTGGCTGATTCAGGGCGGAACAGAAGAACTTATCACGAGGGGCTGGCTTCTTCCTGTCATGGCAGAGAAGTCCAATAAAATTATTGCAATCGTGGTTTCGAGCAGTCTATTTGGTCTTCTCCATATGTTTAACAGCGGCTTTACCATGCAGTCTCTGATTGACCTGATTCTTTTTGGCATCTTAGAGACGTTCTATATCATCAAAACTGACAATCTCTGGGGAGCCGCTGGCATTCACGGAGCCTGGAACTTTGCTCAGGGCAACATCTTTGGAGTTCTGGTAAGCGGTAGCACTACAGGCAGTTCTTTGCTGCAGTTTGCCCCTGGCAGTGGCCCGGATTGGCTTACCGGCGGTAGCTTTGGCGCAGAAGGTTCCATCGTTTGCACGCTTGTTATGCTGGTAACTATCCTGATTCTTGCCTATCAGCTCAGGAAATCTGGCAAGCTCTTTACAAAGAAGCCTACCGAGAAACCCGGTGAGCCCACAAACGCTTCTTCATAACTAACCAAATTTCATTAAATTCTAATTTCATAGATAGTTTGATTTTCTTGTCACCTCCTCCTTATAATTAAAATAACAAAGGAGGAGGTGTTTTATGTCAAAGAAACAAATCAATCTATTTGTAGGCTCTATCGGAGCTTTTAAAGCATCCTGATTCTTGCCTATCATCTCAGGAAATCTGGCAAGCTCTTTGAAAAGAAATCTGCCGAGGTCGCAGGTGCAAATCTACAAATTTCATACTACGCTGAATTTCACGAGCGCATTGCATTCTGTTCACTTAGATCGATTGATTTTTCTCGTCCACTTCTCCTGCAACTTAAGGAGAAGTGGATTGTGTATATACGGTCAATTTGCAGCTTGAACAGCAAATCCTTCTCGCCATTTATTATGATTTACCTATCTTGTTGCTGTTTGAGGAGAAATAATGCGCGCTAAGAAAGTTTTGAGCATTTTATTTGCTCTTGCTCTTGTTTTGAGCAGTCTGCCTGCATCTGCAATTGCTGAATCTATTGAAGACGCGGGTAAATACTCCGTTGTTGTCTCGTACGTTAACGTATTAAACGACGAAGAGATTCACGCTCCTTCTAAACAAGTTGTAAATGAGGGAGAATCTTGGTCTGTTACCTCTCCAACAATCACCGGCTATGACCTGGAAGATCCTGCTCAAGCAACTGTTACTGGCGTTGCTTCTGGCTCAGATCACTACATTAAACAGACCGTCTATTACATGCCTGGTTATGTTACCTACACCGTTAAGCGCATGAAGGAAATGACTACCGGCAATTATGTTGAGGCGTCCTCCGAAGAAAATTACGGTGTGCCCGATTCGATTGTTACTGCTTCCGATGTTACCTATCCAGGTTTTGTGCGCACAACTACAGACCTTTCGCTCAAGGTTACCGCAGATGGCAAGGCTGTTAAGTACATTTACTATGACCGCAATCCTCGCAGCGCAATCTACTTCTCAACTTCTGGTAGCGAGCTGTCTCCTGTAATTGGAAATCCAGGAGATCCTGTTCCTGCCGTCCCTAATCCAACACGAACTGGCTATACCTTTGCTGGTTGGGACCTTAATGACGATGGCATTGCAGATTCTTTGCCCGCTACCATGCCTCAAGAGCCTGTTACTGCAAAGGCACTTTGGACTCCAGCAACAGCAACGTATCACTACGCCTATTTTATTCAGGATCCAAACAATCCTTCTAACTACAACTACGTTACAACCACCGCAGCTTCCGGAACTGTTGGAACAATGACTGCAACTGCTCCCGTCCAACCAAATACAGGCGTTTTCCGCTTTGAAACATACAGTCACGAGAGCGATCCAACTCCTATTGCAGCAGATGGTTCCACCACTATTAACGTTTACTACAACCTTGCAACTATCACCGTCAATGTGCGTCCAAAGAGAAATGGCTCCATTCTTGCAACGCTGACGCTTCGTTATGGTGAGTCGTTTAATCCTTACGCCATCAACCCCAATACCGGCAACAAGTACAGCGACGACATGCTCGCTGCCATGCGTGCAGACGACCCTTCTGGAACCTACTATTGGTACGGCATAATCCCTGGTGTTGGCGGTACCGCAACCACTTTCCAAGCAAAAACAACTGACCCAGGATCCAAAATTACTGCAGATAATGTGCTTGAAATTTACGGCCGCTATACCAATTCCACTGCTCTTGGTCCACGTTACCGCTTCTACTACTATCAAAACCTTGATGGTACCTACGATATGGACGGAGACCACACGCTTTCTCGACCTGGCATGATTACAGAGATTGCTAGAAACGGTGGTGACGGCTATCTTGAGAGCGAGAATAGACATCCTGGTTTTTCGTATGACGGCTACCGCATGAGCATTGGCCATTTTGATGGAACCAATTACGATACGCTCGGTTGGACCAGTTGGCAGCCATACAACTACGATTACCTCATCACTGATTACAATTCCAACTTGATTGAGCACCGCTATAAGCGCAATACCTATACCGTTACCTACGTAAGCTCTGGTACAACTGTTGCTACCCACTCTCATCTCTTCGGAGAGCCGTTTAAAGCAAGCACCGATGTTCCTGGCGCCTCTTTAACTTCTCCACGCCCTGGTTATGTTTTCAAGGGCTGGTACGACAACTCGGAGACCGTGGGCACTCCTGTTACCGACACCACTATGCCTGCAACCAATACCGTGTTGTACGCCAAGTGGGCGCCTCTTACCGCAACCGTTACCTTTGACTCTGAGGGTGGCTCACCAGTAAACTCGCAGGAGCTTACCTACGGAGATGCAGCTACAAGGCCCGCTGATCCAGTACGAGAAGGCTACACCTTTGCTGGCTGGATTCTCTACACCAACGGAAACCCCTCTGTATATAGCTTCTCCGCAGCAGTTACAGGTGACATCACCCTGCACGCACTGTGGAAGAAGAATGATTCTTCCGTCTCCTACACAGTCATTCACCAGACAGACGATGGTCAAGTCCTCTCAACCACAACCGAGACTGCTCCAATCGGCTCTCTTGTCAGCAAGTGGGCTCTCGACGCAGCCGATCGCGGAGACTATGCCTATGTAGATGTGTCTTCTCGCTCTATGGTCCTTGACGAGAATGCCGAGAATAACATCTTGACCTTTACGTATAGCAAGGAAGCTCGTTACAGCTATACCGTCCATTACGTTGACGCACAGACCGGCGAACAAATTCATTCCGACGATGTTATTGGCAGCCAGACGCTCAACCTGCAGAATGTTTCTGCTCGTGAGATTGATGGTTACACACTTCAGGGCGATAGCACTGGATATGTTTCTGCAGACCAGCTTGAGTACACGTTCTACTACATAAAGAACCCTGAGACTCCTGCAGCTCCTCAGGCCCCAGCAAAGCGTAAAAGCGCTCTGCCCGAGACTGGCGATGCTTCAAGCGTGATTCTTGTTAGCACAGCCCTGACCTCTGTAGCTTCCTTGGGAACTTCCTTTGTTTTGCGTCGTAGGAAAAGAACCGAAGCATAACAGAAAGTTCTAATGCAACTACAAAACCCGGGTGCCTCGCACTCGGGTTTTTGTTTGCGTATTCTTGAAGTAGCCGCAGGCAGGCGCAGCTCTAGCCATAAATCTGCAAACCAATCTTCATAACTAAAGCAATAACGTTAAATTCTAATTTCACAGGTAGTTTGATTTTCTCGTTACCTCATCCTTGTAATTAAAATAACAAAGGAGGAGGTGTTTTATGTCAAAGAAACAAATCAATCTATTTGTAGGCTCTATCGGAGCTTTTACCGGAAAGCCAATCTGTCGCAGCGCCTCATACAGCACAATGGCGGCAGCATTTGAAACGTTTAGCGCACTGACCGAGAACTCGTTAGGATCGATAAAGTTTCCGCAGATATCCTGCTGCAAAAGCGCTGGATGAGCGTACTGGTCATCTCCATCAAGCGCATCGTGCTTCTGGCTCCAGTCCTCGCGGTTGACCAGGCTGGCAGAATCTTGCAACATTGGGATTCTCTCGCACTCGTCAGCATGCTGTGCCAGGAGTTCCTCGGATAATCCTAGGCTTTCTTTGCCAAAGATGAGGTAATCCCCATCGCGATACGTTGCCTGAGTATAGGTCTTCTTAGCTTTCTTAGTCAGAAAATGTAGTGGAGATCTACTGGCCGTAAAAACACCGTTGGAAGCGGTGCCTGCAGCGGCAACAGCGTCGTGTGCAGCGTCCCCAGCTGGTGCGCCAGATGCTTGGACCAGACCGTTCTTCTTCAGAAATTGATCCCAGTTATCGTAGACAGAAACATTAAGGCTTTGCCAATAAGCCATACCTGCTCGTTTGAGGCTTTTGTCATCAAGCGAGAAACCCAACGGGCCCACCAAATGCAAGTGGGTTCCACTAACTACGCAGGTACGACCAATGTTTCCCGTGTTTGCGGGAATCTCGGGCTCTACCAGTACAACGTTGAGCATAGGTTATGCCAGAACAAAGCTGGTCAAAAATGCAATAAGTCCACCGAGCGCCATGGTAGCTGGCAGCGTCACAAACCAGGCAGCAATAATCTTGCGCGCAACACCCCAGCGCACGGAGCTGCGACGACGAGCAGATCCTGCGCCCATGATGGATGTGGTGATGACCTGCGTAGTGGAAACTGGTGCTCCAAGTGCAGTCATGATCTCAATTGCAACGGTAGAACTTGTTTCGGCGACAAAGCCAATAACTGGCGTGAGCTTAGTAACACCATCGCCAACGGTGCGCATGATGCGGCCGCCGCCAATGGAAGTTCCTAGCGCCATAGTTGTAGCGCAGAGAAGTTTGACCCACAGAGGAATGCCCATGGAAGGGTCGTGAAGACCGGCGGTTACCAGGGCCAACGTGATGATTCCCATGGTCTTCTGAGCGTCATTATTACCGTGGCTGTATGCCATAAACGCAGCTGAGAGCACCTGAAGACGATGGAAGAGACCGTTTGCCTTTTTAGGTGGCCAATCAGCAAAGATCTCAAATACCAGCTTCATAATGAAGTAGCCCAGCGCCATACCAATAAGTGGCGAAGTAAACAGAGGGATAACGACCTTCTCGATAACGCCTGCCCACAAAATATGACCTGTGCTGCCTGTAAATACGATGGTTGCGCCAATAAGGCTGCCGATAAGTGCGTGTGATGAGGAGCTTGGGATTGAGAACCACCAGGTAAAGAGGTCCCAAATAATAGCGCCCATCAACGCAGCAAAAATTACGTAGAGCTGGAGCTGAATATCAACTAGGCCAGACGCAATGGTCATAGCGACCTTCTCGCTCATAAGTGCGCCGATAAAGTTCATGATTGCGGACATGGCAATTGCCGTGCGCAGAGGCAACGCCTTGGTATACACCGTGGTTGCAATAGCGTTTGCGGTGTCGTGGAAGCCGTTGATGAACTCAAATATCAGAGCGGAAACAAGTACCGCAATAAGCAAGATGCTAGCCATTTTTCACGATGACATTCTGAACAGCGTTTGCAACATGCTTGCAAGCGTCAAGGGTTGACTCAAGTCTATCCAGAAGGCTCTTCCACTTAAGAACCTCAATTGGATCATCGACGTTTCTAAAGATAGAGCTCAGAGCGTTACGATACACAACATCGCCCTGGTCCTCGTACTCATTTGCAGAGCGTGTGTGGCGAATGACAGAATCATCCTTGTGATAATCAGGAAGACGATCAAAGGCCTTCTGCAGCTCCTCTGAAGCAAACAGGATTAGGTGAGCTACCTGAACAGCCTCTGGACGCATCTCTTTGATGTCATACATGCTGAGGTGAGCAGAAACGCTCTCAATACCGTCTGCAATCTCGTCCATAAGCAGGGCAAGACGCGAGATGTCCTCGCGATCAAATGGCGTGATAAAAGACGTGTTAAGGGTGGAAATAATCTTTCCCACCTGGTCATCACAAAGCGTCTCATAGTTCTTAATCTGAACTTCATAATCTTCTGAACTTGGGAATGACTCCATATAGGAGACAAACAGTTTTGCTGTAGAAACAATCAGTGCAGAAAACTCAGAGAACATGCTATAGAACTCATCTTCTCTACGAGAAACACGACTCATATGACGCCCTTCACTTGGACTTTTTATTACATACACAGACACATTTAGTATAGCTGTTTAAGGCGTATATACTGAGGATAATAGCAACTTCTGACTCACAATAAAGGGCATCTTGTGCGTAATAAAATATGGGACAGGGAGGCAAGATTATGCGAGAAAAGCTGTTTGATTACGTTGCAAATCAGTACGGTATAAACCCCGACTATCCCTTCTCGACAGCTCCAACGTATGCTGTTTTACGCCACTCGCACAATAATAAGTGGTTTGCGCTTGTTGCTGATGTACCTGGTACAAAGCTTGGCTTAAAAGAGTCCAAACACTACGATCTTGTTAATGTAAAAATAGACGATCCATTTCTTCTGGAAATGCTTCTACATCAAGATGGTTATTTGCCTGCGTACCACATGAATAAAGAGCATTGGATTTCCATACTTTTGGATGGCTCCATTGACTTTGATGAGCTCTGCCAATGGATTGATGCGAGTTATTCGGCAACGAACTAACGAATATCTTCTTAAGTGATTGGGTAAGAACCAGCAACCCGTTAATTAATCATTGGAGGTTACTTTACATGACAGAGAAGCGCGCTATTACGTTTGACGAGAACTTCTTCAACAGGATGGGACAGATCGGCAGCGTACTATCAGTCATGATGTATGTTTCTTATATCCCACAGATTACCAATAACCTTGCTGGAAATAAGGGTAGTTTTATCCAGCCGCTGGTTGCTATGATCAACTGCATTGTGTGGTTTATTTACGGCGCCTTCAAGAAAGAACGCGATGTTCCTATTATGATTGCTAACGCCCCAGGCATTATCTTTGGACTGGTAACTGCAATAACTGCGCTACTATAAGCGAAAAAACACGCAACAAGCTAACTCAGCAAATAAGGCGGTCATATGGCGCTTATGGATGTCTATAGGGTTATCTGTATTCCTATGGCTGCCTTTTATTTTTTTACGGTGTATCTGCTTCTTGGAAAGAAGAACTTGAGCAAAGTTTTTAAGCACACAAACTTTGACCTGCTCCGTTTTGGAATGCTCATGCTCTTCTATATCTTTGTGGGCACCGCATTTTTTATCGCCATAATGTTTCTTACGACAGAAGCTGCGCTGAAACAGCAATTTCTTGTTCCAGCCTTTATGGGCATTGGCGTCCTTATTATTGTTTGTTGCATCTTCACACAAATAGCCAAACGCTCTACTCACGAGACCCTGCAGACTATTAGGGACATAACTGTGCCTCTTATCTGGGGCATTACATCGTTTGCGTATATGCAAACTGCATTCTATTTAGTGGGCCTGGCAAAATAGCTTTTCTTCTCGGCTCTTGCCTTTAAACACCCGACTATACCTCGGAAGGCTTCTGTCCTTCGGAAGACTTCTGCTCTTCAAGGGCCTTCTGACGACGCTTTTTAAGGTATCTTCCAAGCGGAGCAGTAACAACAAAGTGATTCACAAACGCTCCGCAAGTTGCCAACAAAGCTGCAACCAGTGCATTTGCATAAGGATGCCATGCCGGGAAGTACTGAACCAGCGCTTGTTGAATTGGAAAAGCCCAAAGGTAAATGCCATAGGACAGCTCAAATTTAGTGCCAAACGTACTAAAGTGGTTGCCCATTCCATACGCAAGGCAGAAGCAAGCAATAGGAAAAACCGTCAGCATTGCCAGATTATCGATGCCGCTAAAGACCATAACAAACCACAGAACAATCGACGCAAGGCCTAAAACAGGTGAGATAGTAATACGGTCTCTAAGTACCCAGATCAAAACGCCCAGGAAAAACAGAAGAACCGCACGTACAACGCTTAGCTGAAGCGGAGAAAATTTCACGTAATACACTGCTGCCAATACAAAAACAGGCACCGAGAGCAGCAAAAACTTCTTTTTATCAAACTTGGTGAGTTTGTAGCTGATAAAACATAGAACGTAGCAGATAAACTCAACAGGAAGCGTCCACAACGCAGCATTAACCACGTCGCCCGAAGGATTGTTAGTAAACACTCCTGGCAACTGATGCACCATAATTAAGGCGCCATTGAGAAGGTACTTGTACGTCTGTGGAATAGTAAAATACTCCACAGGTGAAAGCGTTGAAAGCATTGGACCAAGTACAAACGCAGTCAAAATAACAACAAATAGAAGCTCGGGGAAAAGCCTCAAAATGCGTGCCGAGAAGAACTTTTTTGCCTCAGGATAATGCTCGCAACTACGAGCAATTAAAAACCCGCCAAAGAGGAAGAAAACGCCAACAGAAACACCGCCTGGACTCAAGCGGTCACCAGTAAACTTCAAGAGATAGCTACCGGCATCGCCACCCAAAACAACTGCATAACAGTGGGAAACAATAACCATCAGTGCGGCAATAAACCTTATAAAGTTCAGGTTATTGACTCGCGATGTAGCTACGTCACTCAGTTTAATCTGGGCACTTCTCGCCATTTACTCGCCTAACTCTATGCGAACCTTTTGCCCCTCAACGTGGACTTTATCCTGAGCAAAAAGCTGTAACACCTCAGGGTACAGCTGGTGCTCTACCTGGTGAATTGCCTCTTCAAGCTGATCAACGGTCCAGCCCTCTTCAACCACAACGGGGCGCTGAGCAATAATGGGGCCGCGGTCGTAATCAGCGTTTGCCAGGTGAACGGTAACGCCTGTCACCTTGACGCCGTACTCATACGCATCCTGAATAGCATGTGCACCACGGAAGCTTGGCAGCAACGCCGGATGCAGATTGAGCACACGATTAAGGAAGGTGTTCAAAATAGGAACGCCGACTTTGCGCATGTAGCCAGCCATAACAACATAATCAACGTTATAGCGCTTGAGCTCGGTGGCAATAACCATATCTGCAACAAATGGATCTTCGTACGTCTCTTTTGAGAGCGTCAGGGTTTGCAGGCCAGCTGCCTCCGCCCTCTTCAGACCATATGCATCAGGGCGAGAAGAAACAACCAGTTCAATGGTTGCGTCTAACTTGCCAGCATCAATGGCGTCAATAATAGCCTGCAAGTTGGTACCTGAACCGGAAAGAAGAACGCCAAGCTTAATTGGCATCGTTGTAGACCACCTTTCCGGTGCCTGGGATAATCTGGCCCATAACAAATGGCTCAAATCCCTGGTCAGAGAGGGCTTCTGCCACATCGTCAACGTCGTCCATATCTACGATAAGAGCCATACCAACGCCCATGTTGAAGGTGCGATACTGCTCATCAAGAGACAGGTTTGCTGCGCTAGAAACGTATGAAATAACTGGTGGAATATCCCATGCAGGACCAGCCTCTCCACCACGATCAACCTCTGCATCAAGGTGAGCTGGCAGCGCACGGTTAAGGTTCTCGGTGATTCCACCACCGGTGATGTGTGCCATAGCCTTGATAGGAGCTCCTGCGCGGAGTGCGGCAAGCAATCCACCTGCGTAAATAGTAGTTGGACGCAAAACAGCGTCTGCAAGTGACTCGCCGTCAAGCTCCTCCAGAGGCTGGTTGAGCTCCTCGACCGTCTTACCCTCAATGGCCACCTTGCGTACAAGCGAATATCCGTTGGAGTGAATGCCAGAAGAAGGAAGTCCCAGGATGATATCACCCTCACTGACCTTCTCGGGACCTAAGATCTTTGGCTTGTCCACAACGCCTACCACAAAGCCAGCCAGATCGTAGTCGTCGGGGTTCATAACGCCTGGATGCTCGGCCATTTCGCCGCCAACCAGAGCACAGCCGCTCTTGCGGCAACCCTCTGCAATACCGCCGACAACCTCGGCAACAGCCTCAGCTTTAAGCTTGCCCACGGCCACGTAATCCAAGAAAAACAGAGGCTCAGCGCCCATAGGGACAATGTCATCAACGCACATAGCAACCAGGTCCTCGCCCACCGTGTTGTGGCGGTTGAGCAGCTGAGCAATGGCAAGCTTGGTGCCAACGCCGTCGGTGCCGCTGACCAACACGGGCTCCTCCATGTCCTTCAGAGCTACGGCCGAGAAGCAGGAGCCAAAGCCGCCCAGGCCACCAATGACCTCGGGGCGAGTAGTTGTAGCAACAGCAGCTTTGATGGCGTCAACTGCACGAGCGCCTTCATCAACGTCAACGCCTGCGTCGGCGTAGGTAATCTGCTTGGCTGGATCAGCGGAAGTGGTCATTGTTTCTCCCCTTACTGCTCTGAGGGCATCAGGCCCTGATCAATTAACTGCTGTTCTACCTGGTCAAACTTTAGTGCATACGACGGGTGCAAGTTATCGGGCTTGTTCTCTGGCAAAAACCTCTGGTGGAAGTCCTCGGGAATTTCCACGGGATATTTGCCGCTAAAGCAGGACTCGCAATAACCGCGAGAAGGAACACAGGCAAGCAGGCCTTCCAGGCTCAAGAAGCCCAAAGAATCCGCACCAATATACTCGCAAATTTCTTCTGTACTCATTTTTGCTGCCACAAGCTGGTGCTGGTCAGCAGTATCAATGCCGTAGAAGCAGGGCCATGCAACCTTAGGAGAAGCGCTTCTGACGTGCACTTCTGTAGCTCCCGCGTCTCTGAGCAGCTGAACAATCTGCTTTGAAGTGGTGCCGCGAACAACAGAATCGTCCACCATCACAATGCGTTTATCTGCGACAACGTCTGAAAGCGCGTTAAGCTTCAGGCGAACACCCAGCTCACGAAGCTGTTGTGTAGGCTGAATGAATGTCCTGGCAACGTAGCGATTCTTGATGAGGCCGGTACCAAATGGCACGTCCAGCTCTTGTGCAAAGCCCTCAGCTGCAGGAACACCGGAATCTGGTACACCAATTACCAGGTCAACGTCGGCTGGTGTCTCTTTAGCCAGCTGACGGCCCATCTGGTGACGGACAGAATATACCGAGCGGCCGCTGATAATTGAGTCGGGGCGCGAGAAATACACCTGCTCAAAGATGCAGTCTGCCTGCTGACGAGGAGCAAGTCCCATCTCGGAAGACAGGCCGTTGTCTGAAATACGGATAATCTCGCCAGGAGCAACCTCACGCACATACGTGGCGCCCACAATATCCAACGCGCACGTCTCGGATGCAACCACCCAGTTATTCTCGCCTTCCTCGCCGATATGGCCAAGTACCAGCGGACGAATGCCGTTTGGGTCCCTAAACGCATACAGCGCGTTCTCGCGGATGAGTACCATGGCGTAGCCGCCCTCGATGAGGTTCATAGTTGCGGCGATGCCGGTGCGCAGTCGGTGCGTTTGACGCGTGAAGTAGCCAATGAGCTGGGCCGCTACCTCGGAATCCGTGTTAGATCTAAAGGAAATCTGGCGAGAAGACAGTTCTTCTCGCAAGGAGTCAAAGTTAACGAGGGTGCCGTTGTGCGCCAGAGCAATGAGGGTATCGTCGATGGACGACATGTGTGGCTGGGCCGACTCCCAGCCCTTGGCGCCCGCGGTGCCGTAGCGACAGTGGCCGATAGCCACTTTACCTGGCATTGCGTTGAGATCGTCGTTGTTAAAAACTTCAGTTACGAGGCCCGTGTCTTTTCTGATAAGCACGGTCTGGCCGTCGCCGACGGCTATACCTGCGGAATCTTGCCCGCGGTGCTGCAGCGCGTGCAGCGCAAAATAAGTGAGTCGAGCAACGTCACGGTCAGGCGCCCATACTCCAAAGACGCCACATTCCTCGTGAAGTTCCATTGGATCCCCTCCGGGCTCCTCGGCTTGAGTCACCCTTGATCAAACGTCTCTCACGTTTGGCAACAGTACATACAGTGTACCTGGAAATTTGCAAGAAAAAGTGCTCCGAACAAATATGTTCGGAGCGTGTAACAATTTTTTAAGAAAGTAGCATTTACAACCTCTGTAAACCGCCCTTTTTCAGCTACTGAGCCTTTGGCTGAGCCTCTGTCTTTGGTACACAGATGAGCATGGTCCTACCATACTGGTCGGTGTAATTGCAGGTAAAGAGCGTAAGAACATGATCTGCACGAGAAATAACATCTGCTGCATCGGAACGAGAACTTACTGCCCTAGAAAGTCTATCTTTTAGGTAAGACCTGAACTCATCGACAGAGCCAAAGTTAAACTGTCGGACTTCCTCGTCATCTTCGTCGGTGTGATAGGTAAATACTGGCTCAAGCTCATATGTCTGAGTAGGTGTGACGTACCAGATTGTCTCGACCTTATCAAAGGTAGACTGGTCATTCATTGCTCCAATGTACTGGAACATGGAGCCGTTTCTCATATGGTGACCATAGAGAATAGTCTGCTGGTCAGTGAGACCGTTTGGATTGTTCTGGTAGTCCATGAAAATCTGACCGCCGATTGACCACTCACCTTTTGCGTTTGTGTGCAGGTAGTGGTCGTTATCTGTGGTTTGATAAACAGGGTAGTTGACCTGTGTGTCTGGAATCTGAATCCAGCCGACTACCTGGTTATTTACTGCCTGAAGACCAGCCCAATCAATAACTGGAGCCTCATCTTTTTTCTCGGAAACTGTTGCGTATGTTGCAAGCTCTTCGTTGATGACATCTTGCTCGTGGTATTCAAGCTGAGTCTTGCCAAACATAACACCAGCAACAACTAAGAGGCCAATGCCAACTACCAGCAAGATTGTGGAAAGGATGTAGGCAAAACCCTTCTTTTTAGCGGGTTTCTCGCCAGACTTATTTGGAGAGGTTTTCTTGTCATCTTTTTTTGAAGAAGCGGAGCTTTTCATAGAAGCCATCCCGACGGAGGTTTTTGAGGTGTGAGTATTTCCAGCCGGCTGATCAGCAGCGGCGAATGAAGCAAAATGCTTGCCGTTTTTTGATTCCATGCACTTCCCTTCTGAAGGCACTCGTTTGTCATACCTTTGTCATACTCTTGTGATACCCCTTAAAAGTTTAGCTATGCACGAAACAAAAATCTCTGTGCATCTTATGAAGTCATCGCATAATCACATTTTGCAGGTACGCAAAACCCGCGCCTTAGGTTTTCTAAAGCGCGGGTCTTGTGCGTGATTGCGTGCGGCTGCAGGTGCTTGCGCGCGGGTATGCGCGGACGCGTACGTGCGGGTACACGCTAGTACGCGCGGACGCGGTTCTATTCGCGGGCTGTAAGTCAGCTTATGCGTCAGCCATCTCGGCTTTAAGCTGGACGATCTTCTCGCGATACTCTGGAAGGAATGCGCCAAGAATCTGAGTGGCGTAAATAGCTGCGTTTTTGGCGCCGTTGATGGCAACGCAGGCAACGGGCACGCCAGATGGCATCTGGACCATGGAAAGCAGGGAGTCCATGCCGCCGAGGTCAGAGGTCTTCATTGGAACGCCAACGACAGGCAGTGGGGTGAATGCGGCAACAACTCCGCCCAGGTGAGCGGCCTTTCCTGCGGCCGCGATGATTACCTTGAGGCCGCGGTCAGCAGCGGTCTCGGACCACTGGTGAACCTTGTCTGGAGTGCGGTGTGCGGATGCGATGACCAGCTCATATGGAACGCCCAAGCGCTCAAGTTCAGCGGTACATCCCTCCATAGTTGCAAGGTCGCTCTTTGATCCCATGATAATGCCGACAACAGGCTGATCTGCCATCTCTGCTCCTTTGTTACGTCTCATAAAATAGGCGGATACGTCAAATATCCATCTCACAGTATAGAGTATGATTTTCTAGAACGTTGGTCCATCAGTCCACGTGAAAGGAAACTGTAATGAATGAAACCAACTCTGTTCTGTACCAGCGAGAAGGCTCGTACATCCCTCGCATCGCCGCAGTGCACGACCTCTGCGGATACGGAAAATGCTCGCTGGGCGTAGCTATTCCGGTGCTTTCTGCAGCAGGATGTGACGTTTGCCCTGTACCTACGTCGCTTTTCTCGGCACACACCAAGTTCCCTACGTTCTACATGCATGACACCACCAATATGCTCGAGGACTACCTTAATGCATGGCAGGAAGAGGGCATTGACCTGGACGCCATTTATTCTGGCTTCCTCGGCGCCGCTGAGCAGGTTGCGAGCATTCAGCGTTTGTACCAGGAGCATCCAAAGGCGCTTCGTGTTGTCGATCCAGTTATGGGCGACGGCGGCAAGATGTATCCAACCTATACGCAAGAGCTTTGCGATGCAATGAAATCCCTGGTAAACGGTGCAGATATTCTGACGCCAAACCTTACTGAAGCTTCGATTCTGACTGGTATTCCTTATGCTGGTCAGGATCTGACAGATGAGCAGGTAGATGAGCTACTTGATGCGCTGCTTGCAATGGGTGCAAAGTGCGTCGTTCTTAAGGGTATCGTTCGTGGCGACGGCCTCATCCGCAACTTTGTTGCTACCGAATCCGAGCGCGGCGAGATTGTTTCTGAGCTTCTGCCATACATGCTGCACGGAACTGGCGACCTGTTTGCATCTGCACTTCTAGCTGCAGTTATGTGTGGTCAGGAAATTGCTGACGCCGTTGAATTTGCTGGTGAGTTTGTTTGCGAGTCCATGGAAATTACTCGTGAGCAGCCAAACTTTGAGCTTCGTGGCGTTTCGTTTGAGACAAAGCTAGGCCTGATTGCTCAGCTTCTGCAGGAGTAAAAGCTCGCGCAAGCTGCGCTGCAGAAAAGCATGATTCTTTGCCATAGATGCCCACTCACATAGAGTGGGCACCTATTTTTGTCCCAACGGCTATGCAAAGATTTGTCGCTATGCATGAAAATGTATTTTACAGGCACTTTATTCGTTTCATTTTTTATCAAACAAACATTGAGCTCCAAAATAGGGCGAAAAAGGTAAAAAACCCGTTTAGTTGGGGATCGAGCGAATTGATTAAAGATTTGATATTACTAAAAGGCCAGTTGGCGCTAATCGGATGGCACATTGCAGGCTCAAAATAGCTCAAAATCGTCATGCATAAAGTCTAAAATCCCCAACTAAACGGGTTTTTTACCTTTTTGGGACCAAAATCGTCTTGAAAACACCGATCCTGCAATTTTTAGCCGAATTAACGTGCAAACTCATCATTGGCATCGGCTTTTTGAGGCGCGCCGATCTCCCGATGAGTCACTTCATGCAGCGCAAGCAAAAGAGCCGCTGGCGTCAGCGGCTCTTTTGCACTTTTTCTCAGGTGAGACAGACTACTTGGTGCTTGAAGAATTGTCGGATGTACCTGTGGTGTTAGTAGTACCTGTGGTACCTGTGGTTCCTGTTGTGCCAGTAGTGGTGTTCTTCTTTGTTGAAGAGTCACCACCAACGATGCCGCCAAGCACGCGAACTGGTGTAAATGACGTTGCAATCTGGTCACGCAATTCTTTTTGAATGGTATCGTTTGCACCAGTAATGACCATGGTGATGTTTACGCCATCAGAGGACTGCGTCTTTGAGAACGTAAAGGTAAAGATAGGTGTTGCGTCTCCACCAGGCTTAAGGAATCCAAAGAGCTGAGATTTCTGCAACTCACCCTGGTCGTTTCTATGAACGCTAACGTGATAGACAACGGTATTGATTCGTGGGTTGAGCAGCGCGTTAATGGCAAACGCCTGAGCCTGAACACTGGATCCTGCATAGCATTCAAGCACGTCTTTTGAGGTAGTGTCGGTAACCGTTACCTCTACGCGACCAGTGTTCTCGTCAGCTTCCTGAACCGAGAAATCCTCAGGGAACTGCGTAAATCCATTACCCCACTCAACGCCTCCACGCAATGCGGATGCAACAGATCGTACCGTGACTGATTCAGTTAAATTTGCTGTGTTTGCTCGACGAATAACACCGCAAGAAACCTGCATAAGAACAACAATTACCAGGAAAATCAGGACAAAAAGGACTGCTGTCTTTGTAATGACCTTCTCGATATTTGAGCCCGAAGGATCAGATCCCGAGAGCGGGTCAACGTCTACCGCTGCAGCTCCGCCCTGCCTGCGAGCACGCTCTAAAGCTGCGCGCTCCTCGTTAGGATGACCTGTCTCGTCTACCTTGGTAAACAACTCTTCAGCTGCGTCAGCGTCAAGCGCGCCCTTCTGGCGGCGCGCGAAGCGTGAACGTTCTGCATCATCTTTAGCCATGTAGCTCTCTCATTCAACCTGCATAAACACGCTTTCAAGGCGTGCGATGCGTTGACTTTTGATCTTTGGTTACGAGCCGTCGGTTTGCAAACTGCAAGCTGCAAACCGCGTTTCGCAAAGCACCTAATGCTCTATTTTACCGCCTTGCGAGATTTGGCGCACCACCAAACTGCATTTGATAGTAATGAGCGTAGATTCCACCCTTTTCTAGCAGCTCATCGTGGGTTCCGCGCTCAACTGCACGACCGTGGTCGATGGTAACAATCTCATCAGCGCCCATAATTGTCGAAAGGCGGTGAGCAATGACCAGCGTGGTTCTATTCTTTGCCAGCTCAGAAAGGGATTCCTGAACGGCACGTTCGGACTCGTTGTCCAGAGCAGAAGTAGCCTCGTCCAAAATAAGCAGCGGTGGGTTCTTGAGGAACACGCGCGCAATGGAAATGCGCTGCTTTTGTCCGCCAGAAAGCCTTGTTCCACGCTGCCCTACCTGCGTATCGTATCCATCAGGCAACGACTCGATAAACTCAGAGATGTTCGCGCGCTTTGCGGCAAGTGCAATATCAGCTGCGGATGCCTCAGGGCAACCGTATGCAATGTTCTCCGCAATGGTGCCGTCAAAGAGGTACACGTCCTGTTGGACCATACCAATTGCCGAGCGCAAACTGTGTTGCGTAACGGAGCGAATGTCCTGACCGTCAATGGTGATGCTACCACTTGTAACATCATAGAAGCGTGGCAACAAAGCGCAGGTAGTGGATTTGCCTCCACCTGAAGGTCCAACCAGCGCAACGGTTTTTCCGCTCTCAATATGAAGGTTCAAGCCGTTGATAACATCTTCGGCATTGTTGTAAGAAAAATGAACGTCCTGGTAGATGATATCGCCAGCGGTAATCTGAATGTCGTGAGCATCAGGCGCATCTTGAATATCTAGCTGAGTCTCAAGAATTTCCGAGAAACGCTTAAAGCCCGCAAGACCCTTCTGGAACGTCTCGGTAAAGTTCAGAATATTCATGATTGGCGTGGTGAACAGCGAGATGTAGAGCGCATACGTAGCCAGGTCAATGGCTTGCATCTGACCCTGAGCAATCATCCAACCACCCAAAACCAACACGACAGTGTTCAAAACGCCCATCATGCCAGAAATAGCAGCCTGATACCTGCCCATTGCGTGGTACATGTTGGCTTTGGAATCCAAGTATGCGGAGTTGCTTGCCCTAAATTTCTTGCGCTCGTGATCTTCTGCCGCAAAACCCTTAACCACGCGAATACCAGAAAGCGAGTCCTCTAGCTGGGTATTCACGTCGGAAATACGCATGCGATTCTCTTTAAAAATACCGCGCATGTGCATGTTGGCAAAGAAATTGAACACCACTAACGCAGCGGCAATTCCAGCAAGCACCAGCGTAAGAGGCACATTGATAAAAGCAAGAATGACAAAAGAGCCGGCAATCTCAAGCAGACCAATAATCAGATACTCGGGACCGTGATGCGCCGTCTCAGAAATATCAAACAAGTCAGATACCAGGCGACTCATCAGGTCACCCGTCTTGTGGCGATCATAATACGAGAAACTCATGCGCTCGTATGCATCAAACAGGTCTTCTCGCATCTTGCTTTCCATGCGGGCGCCCATGATGTGTCCCCAGCTAATAACAAAGTAGCGGCACAGAAAGTGGACAAAATACATCACGACAAGGCCAACGGCAATAAATACCAAGCTGCCGAGAATGGCGTCTTTACCCTGCGTAAACAGTCCCTTTGTGAGCGATCGCAGAATTTGAGGGAACGCCAGCTCGATGCAAGCCAAAATGATGGCGCAGATAGTGTCCAGAATAAACAGGTGCTTTTGCGGAGCGTAGTAAGAAAGAAAACTGGCAAACAGCGATTTGCGATGTTTGCCAGAGGTGTTGTTACCAGGTACAGGGCGAGAAGAACGATCAAGCATGCGTAATTACTCCATAGGCAATCGGTGTGAAATTGAATCGCAGATAAGAGCTCCAATGATAGTCTTTGCATCCTCGATTTTGCCGTCGAGAACAGCATCTACCAGCTCAGATAATGGAACAAGATCAACGTTAATGAATTCGTCAGCATCTGGGTCTGACCCCTCAAAGGTCAGCTCAGTTGCCATGTAAAGGTGGATAAGCTCGTCGGTAAAGCCATCGGAAGTAGCAGTGGTGGTGAGAAAAGCCATCTTCCCCGCCTTCATTCCTGTCTCTTCCAGCAGCTCACGATGGGCACAATCCAGAGGGTCCTCACCTGGGTCAAGCTTTCCCGCAGGTAGCTCAACTGTTACACGACCAAGCGCAGTTCGATACTGACGAACCAGGCAAATTCTTCCCTCATCAGTCAGCGCAACAATAGCCACAGCTCCTGGATGACGCACAACATCGCGAAGAGCAGTGCGTCCATCAGGGAGAGAAACACGAAGACGATTCACGTCAAAAATGCGACCAACCCAAACGGTATCCTCAGAGAGAGGCTTTTCTTCCAGAGAGGCATCACGTGCATCTTCTGTACCTGCAACAAAGCTGCGCTTTTGTGGCTCCCCAGAATGATGGTAGGCAGCATCGCCCACAGCAACACGCTCACCGTCGTAGGTAAGCGAATCAACTACCGAGTGCAAATCATTACGAGCAGAATCAAACACCTCTGGAGTTACCTGCATGTCAGCATCAAGAATCTCTGGCTCAGCAGACTGCATATCATCAAACACATCGTTAAACTGAGAGCTGCTTTGATTGCTGGTCCAAGCACCATCCTGCACGTTGGTTTTCTCGTCATTTTGATTTGCCATAAGCGCTAACCTAACTATTTTTCTGGACGACCCTGAAGGGCCTTAAGTCCAATATCGTGCCTGAGCTGCTTGCCTTCAAAGTTGATAAGGTCGCAAGCCTCATACGCACGAGCGCGAGCTTCCTCAAAGGTTGGTGCAAGCGCAGTAACATTGAGCACACGACCGCCTGCTGTGACAATCTTTCCGTCCTCGGTCTGAGCAGTTCCGGCGTGATAAACAGAAACGCCCTCAAGCTGCTGAGCAGCCTCAATACCGGTAATCTCCTTGCCCTTCTCGTAAGAACCAGGATATCCGGCACTTGCCAGAACAACAGAAACAGCCACTGTATCAGACCAGGAAACCTGCTGATGACGGAGGGTACCGTTATCGCAAGCCATCAAAATTGAAACCAAATCGCCCTGGAGGCGAGGCAGTACAACCTGAGTCTCTGGATCGCCAAAGCGAGCGTTAAATTCAAGAACCTTAGGGCCATCTTTGGTCAGCATAAATCCGCCGTAAAGGCAGCCAGAATAGTTGATACCCTCTTTTTTGAGCTGGTCAACAACACGCTGCTCAATGGCAATCATCTGGGAGAGTTCTTCATTGGTCACAAACGGAACAGGAGAATAGACGCCCATGCCACCAGTGTTAGGTCCCTTATCGTCGTCGTAAGCGCGCTTGTGATCCTGGGCTGTTGCCAGCGGAACAACGTACGTTCCATCAGTCAACGCAAGCAGCGAACACTCTGGTCCCTCAAGGAACTCCTCGACAACAACGGTTGCTCCTGCATCGCCAAAATGGCCCGAGAAACACTCGCGAACACCTTCGAGAGCCTGTTCAAGCTCAGCTGCAACAATAACGCCCTTACCTGCGGCAAGACCGTCTGCCTTAACAACTACAGGAGCGCCGATGTGGCGAACATATGCCTCACAAGACGCCTGATCGGTGAAAGACTTCCATGCAGCAGTTGGAACGTTTGCTCGCTCCATAACGCCCTTGGCAAACGCCTTTGAGCCCTCCATCTGGGCTGCATTCTGGTTAGGACCAAAGCATGCAATACCTGCCTGACGAACAGCGTCTGCAACACCCACGACAAGAGGTGCCTCAGGACCAATGACTACCAGGCCAATACCCTTTTCCTTGGCAAACGCGACAACCTCATCAGGATTGTTTTGATCGATAGGAGCAACCTCTGCCTGAGCAGCCATGCCACCATTACCTGGAGCAACGTAAATTTTCCCAGCGCGCGGAGATTCCTGCAGCTTTGTCAGGAGCGCATGCTCGCGACCGCCCGCACCAAGCAACAAAATATCAACGGTGTCATTCATAAGTACTCCAGCCTTCTGATACAACGCCTTTGGGATACAAGCAACGCCAACAGAACCTTCTCCCAGACTCTTTTTAAACTCGGGAGAAGCAAGTCTTTCTGCAATACATTCTGCATCATATTCATTGGTTTTAAGCGGCTTTTTGAGGTGCTTTTCTATGCGTTTCTCGCCACTTGAAATCACTACATATTTGAGCTCGCCGCGCTTTACAAAACATGCGCTCATAAGGCGAGAAATTCTTGCTGCTAGATCGGTAAAATCTGACGAGCGAGCAACCTCTGTACATTTTCCGCCAACCAAACGATACAAATACATGTCGTTTGAAATGCGCCTATGCAAGCGCTCAAGTCGAAGTCGCAACGAAAGCCTGGGGCGCTTGTCCTTGCTTTTATGCAGCGCGACCTTATTCATTGCGATATACATTGTGGCAACTACCTCGGAAAGTTCGTGTGCGTATGCGCAGGCTGCCTCAAAAGAAGCTCCGGATGCTCTTGCCACACTTAAGCGCTCAAGCATGATTCCCATGGCGGTAGGCATATTTCCACTATCTACCAGGCAAATTGAACTTGAAATATCGGGATTGTTCTGACAAGCCTTTTTTGCCGTAAGAAGCGAATCAGAGAAATCTGCCCACACATGGAGCGAGAGGATCTTTTGTGCTCCGGACTCAAAAATACTTCGATAGAACTCGCCCACCTGGTCAGCATCTGAGTTCAGAGCTCCAGGTATTACAGAAACCCCCAGGGCTTCAAGCTGGGAAGCTTCAAGCCCACAGGGGTTATCGCAAACTATTGCAAAAGTCGAGCAGTCCGAAGACGCCACGGGTTACCTCCAGTAGCGGTCGATTGTCTGCTCGCGATCTGGACCAACGGTGATGATAGAAACGCGTACACCAGCAAGCTGCTCCAGGAAGTCAATGTAGTCCTTAGCCTCACGAGGCAGCTGGTAGAAGTTGCGAACATTGGAGATATCGCACTTCCAACCAGGAAGAGTCTCGTACACAGGCTTTGCGTGATAGAAGACGCTCTGGTGCTCTGGAACGGTCTTATAAATCTTGCCGTCGCACTCATAAGCAACGCATACCTTAATCTCGTCCAGGCAGCCAAGAACGTCAAGCTTGGTAATTGCCAGGTCAGTGAGACCATTGATACGAGCTGCGTAGTTAACAACTACTGCGTCGTACCAGCCGCAGCGACGCTTACGGCCAGTAGTAACGCCGTACTCATGGCCAACTTCGCCGAGAAGATCGCCCGTCTCGTCAAAGAGCTCTGTTGGGAATGGACCAGAGCCAACGCGTGTAAGATATGCCTTTGCAATGCCCAGGACGCGGTCAATGTTGGTTGGACCAACGCCAGAACCAGTTACTGCGCCACCAGCGGTGCAGCTAGAAGAGGTAACAAAGGGATAGGTGCCGTGGTCAATATCAAGCATGGTTGCCTGAGCACCCTCGAAGAGAATGTTCTTGCCAGCCTCAAGCTCTTCGTTGAGGAAGAGAGAAGACTCAACAATGTAAGGACGAATGCGATCTGCATAAGGCAGGTAGGTCTCGCAAATTTGGTCAACGGTATAGGTTGGAAGACCATACACAAGGCTCAAGATTGGATTGGTGTACTCAAGTGCAGCTTCAAGCTTCTTGCGGAAGATCTTCTCGTCAAGCATGTCCTGAATACGCAGGCCAGTGCGATTCATCTTGTCCATATACGTTGGACCGACACCACGCTTGGTGGTACCAATAAGGTTCTTACCCAGCTTTTTCTCGTGCACGCCATCAAGATCTTTGTGATAAGGCATAACAATGTGAGCGTTACCGGAAATCTTGAGCAGGTCGCAGGAAATACCCTTGCTCTCCAGCATGTCAATCTCGCCGAGAAGAACCTCTGGGTCAACAATGCAGCCATTACCAATAACTGGATAGGTGTTCTCGTACATAACGCCAGATGGAACCTGGTGAAGTGCAAGCTTTGTGTCTCCAGCAATTACCGTGTGGCCTGCATTTGCACCACCTGCGTAACGGCAAACAACGTCAAAATCTCCGGAAATGAGGTCGGTAACTTTACCCTTACCCTCGTCTCCCCACTGAGCACCAACAAGTACGGAAGCTGGCATAAGTTCTCCCCTATCGCAGCTATCTACAAACACGACCATTACATGACGGTTGCAACCTCTTTAGGGGTTGCTTCATAAGTATATCTAATACCGCTCGCAAAAGCACAGAAGCGCAGAGGTTTTGTCACACATAAGAAACGATTAATGCGCGGGGTTTGCCATCGCAGCGTACTGTGCGGCTTCACTTTCTGAGTAATTATTTCCCTGGTAGATCTCAACAAACTTGGTGGATGTTGGCATAAACATAACAGGAACATCCCTCAGAGCACCTGCACGGTTCTTTGCAACAATGATGTTGGTAACGTCTTTATCAGGACGGTCATCGCGTGCGGCTTCTTCATCGCTCAGTGAGCGGTCAAGCAGCAAAACAATATCTGCATCCTGCTCGATTGCGCCGGACTCACGCAGGTCAGAAAGCTGTGGACGCTTGCCGTTTCTGTTCTCAAGCGTACGATTGAGCTGAGAAAGTGCAATAACAGGCGCCTTGAGGTCTTTAGCCATAATCTTAATGCCACGAGACATCTCAGAAACCTCAGTTGCACGACTGTCTGCACGGCCCTTCTCGGCTGGTGGAGAAAGCAGCTGGAGGTAGTCGATGATAATGACGCCCTTCTCGGCCTTATTAAGCATTCTGCGGGCTTTTGCACGGATTTCTGTGACTGTTGTGCCCGGAGTATCATCAACGATGATTTTAAGGCGAGAAATGCGCTCTGCTGCCTCCAGAAGGGTAGGCCACTGCTCATTTCTGATGTTGGAAGAACGGATGGTCTGCAAATCAACCTTTGATTCAGAAGCCAACAGTCTCTGCGCAATCTCAATCTTGCTCATCTCAAGCGAGAAGAGCGCAACAGTTGCACCGGAAACTGCGGCGTTATAGGCCATGCTGAGAGCAAAAGAGGTCTTACCAACACCAGGACGAGCGCCGATAACAACCATCTGACCAGGACGAAGACCTTGGAAGAGGTTGTCTAGGGTTGCAAATCCAGTTTGGACACCCAACTCCGACGCATCTTTACCAGCATTTTGCTGAAGCTCTTCAAAGAGATCAGTCATGATGTCTTCAATGCCCTGCTCGGACTGCTGAACATCTCTGTTGGTTACATCAAAAATGAGCTTTTCTGCCTGGTCAACTACTTCTTTTGTATCTTCTGGAGCATTGTAGGCAAGCGCAGAAATCTTTGCGGAAGCACTAATCATCTTTCTGAGCGTAGTATCACGGTGCAGCATAACAGCGTGGTTTTCCCAACCAACCATAGCAAGTGGGTTGTTTCCAAGCTCTGCTAAACGGACAGCTCCTCCAGCGCGCTCAAACTTGCCGTTACTCTTAAGGTGGTCTGCAAGCGAAATGACGTCTACTGGCTTGTTGTTGTCAAACAGGGACTTAATTGCCTCAAAAATAATTTGATTGGATGGAATATAGAAATCCTCGGAAGAAAGCCTAATGAGGCACTCTCCTCTGATTTCTTCCGAAAGAATCATTGCAGAAAGAATGGAAAACTCGGCATCAGAATCTTGTGGCATAGAGGCGTTCTCTAGGGCCGTCAATTGCGTAGGATTCATCTCAAACGAGTCTTGTGCCATCGTCTTTTCCAATCATATTTTTTGGGAATGAATCTGAATAGTAGTGTACTTTTCAAAAAAATAAAGAGTCATTTTGGCTTGCAAAACTCGAAAATATAAGTCTTCAACACGATTTTCCAAAACTCGTATACCCTGAGCGGGATTTCCTTGAGTTTTCAACGTTTTCAACAATTTTTAGACTTTTTTCGACACGTGGTATTTTCTACACAATTGCTTATCTGCGGTTATACAAATCAAATTACAATTCCGCAGGTTAAGTGAATATGTTTTACATAACATTTTGAATAACCGCAGGTAGAGTGTAAGAAATTATACCGTTTCGTCTACACATAAAAAGACCACCCCTTTGTTATGTTTCACAAAGGGGTGGTTCGAACAAACATTCCATTCTTTTCAGATGGCTGCGCTTTTTATAAAAGCTTACAAATCTGTAGAAAACTGCAGAAATTGTATAAACCACCAAAAAATGCAGGAGAACTGTGTTTTATGCATGCATAAAACTACTCTGCGGACTCAACCTCAACCTCTTCGATTGCCTCAGCGACAACCTCCTCGGTCTCCTCCTCTGCAGGAGCAGCATCGTCCTCGCCAACAAGAACAACGACGGTAGCGGTAATGTCACGATAAAGCTCAATGGTGACATTGTGGCGACCAGCGGTCTTGATAGCAGCGCTACGAGCAATGCGCTTACGATCAACGGTGACGTTGAGCTGTGCCTCGATTGCATCAGCAATCTGAGCGGTGGTGACGGAGCCAAAGAGCTGGCCCTCCTCGCCGATGCGAGCGTCAACAGTTACGAGCTTGCCATCAAGAGCTGCCTTGGTAGCATTTGCGTCAGCAATACGCTGCTCTTCGCGCTTAGCGATATTGTGACGACGCTCCTCAAGCTGCTTGATGTTACCCGGTGTAGCAGGCTGGGCAATCTTGTTGGGGAACAGGAAGTTCTCCGCATAACCCTGTGCGACCTCTACGATGTCGCCTTCGCCGCCCTTACCGCGAAGCTCGCCCAAGAGAATAACTTTCATGGGAAACTCCTTTGATGAGTCGATGGTATCGACTAGTTGTTGTTTATCGTAGGCTCTGAATCCTGGCTTCCTGAGCGATTAAGCTTTCGGAAGTTTGCCCAGGCATCAATAAGTCCTACGAGAGCCATAACGCCTAACTGAACTTCTAGCATGCCTGCCAATACAAACAGTGACAGAGAAAGTGCTGGCGAGAAGTGCTTCTCGCGCACAAACCATGTGAGCACTGCAAGGCCCTGAAGAGCAAAAACAACTCTAAGAGCCATAAATACGTTCAGCGTAATTAGCTGAAGTAAGTCTTGAGCAGGCAAAACGGTACTTGAAAGTGCATACACAAACAAGTTGGCCACGGTAAGAGCACACATCCAAAATGGAACGTCCATCAGCTGGAACTGTGGCAATTTCTGTGGGTCTCTTGTCAGTGCTTTATACACTGTTCGAGCTCCAAAACGCGCAATTACATAATATAAAAGCGCCATGCCGGTATAGCTGGTTGGCCAAAAGAGCATAAAGAGTGCCTTTGCAGTTGAAAGACCCTCTTGGATCTCTGGAGAAGCACCTGAAACCTGCGAAGCGTATTGATTAAACACACTCTGAGCAAGCTCGGGAAGACTTGTTCCTGCCATTGCGGCAAAGAACGCGTCGTATCCCATAAGTGCTAAAGCTGTTGCTCCTACAAGAAGAGATCCAACACCAACAGTGAGTTTCTCTGTTGCAAAAGCGTAGCCAACTCCAAGAGCAAGTGCACAAGCGGTAACTGAAGTTGCCGCCTCCGTTAGTCCCGAGAGCAAATAAGCTGCTACACCTGTAACAAGTACAGAAGTAATAGCGGGACCAAACCATCCGTGCCCTTTTTTGCAATAGACAGCAATTACCATGCCATACGCAACCAAAGCAGCTCCAATAAAAGAAAGGAGCCCGGTAATTACTCCACCAACAACGCAAAGTACAAATCCTTGCTTGTATGTTGGAGCCTCAAACGGACGCGGTTTGCCTCCGTTTTGGTTGCTTGGACCGGCAACATTCTGCGAGCTACTCTCTGGGCGAGAATACCCTTCAGGTGCCTGAGGAATATTTGAATCCGGTCTATCCATTGCTAACCAACTCTACCTAAAGAACAGATAGGTTATCCGCGACTACGGCCACCGCGGCTGGAAACCACAGGGACAGTGTAGGGCAGAAGTGCCATCTCGCGTGCGCGCTTGATAGCAAGTGCAATGTCGTGCTGGTGCTGCGTGCAGGTGCCAGTGACGCGACGAGGCTTAATCTTGCCACGGTCGGTCATGTACTTACGAAGAAGCTGAGTATCTTTGTAATCGATGAACTCAGTCTCCTCCTTGCAGAACTGGCAATACTTGCGACGCGGCTGGCGCTGGAAATCTTGTTTCTGCTGAGCCATGTCTTTTACCTTTCAGATGACAGTAACGTCTGTGTTGCTGTCTGACGTTTAAAACGGAATATCAGCATCGTAGAACTCCTCGTCTGGCGGAGCCGGAACGGGAGCGGGTGCCTGTGGAGTTGGAGCTGCATAAGATGGTGCGCCCTGTGACATAGGGGCTCCACCCTGCTGATTCCTAGAAAGGAACTCGACCTCATCAACAACAACCTCAAGCTTGCTGCGACGCTGTCCTTCCTTCGTCTCCCAGGAGCTGAAACGAAGCTTGCCTTCAATAGCAACCTTCGAACCCTTGGAGAGGAAGCGGGAAAGTGCTTCAGCACGCTGACCAAATACTACGCAGTCTACGAAGTTAGGAACATCTTCCCACTCACCAGTCTGCTGGTTCCTGCGACGATCGTTAACCGCAACGCCGAAGGATAGAATCTGGGTACCGCCTGCTGTGGAGCGAAGCTCCGGGTCACGGGTCAGGTTGCCCGAAATGTTAACCCTGTTAATACTCATAAATCTCACTACCTCTCATCGTGGAATAATTCCACTTTTCCATTACAAGGACTTAGTCCTTATCGACTCGACGCACGATCATGTGACGCTTAACAGCATCATTGATTCGCAGGACTCGATCGAGCTCTGCAATCTGCGTTGGATCTGCATGGAAATTGATGAGGGTATAGTCACCCTCGGTAAGATCGTCGATCTCAAAAGCAAGCTTACGCTTACCCCAATCCTCGACGCTGTCGACTACTCCGCCGTCAGTGGTGATAGCAACGTCAATACGCTTCATTACACCAGCGCGGACTTCCTCGGTGGAAGCTGGGTCAACAAAAAACAGCAGTTCATAGGCCTTCATATTGTCACCTCCTCTGGGCTAATGGCTTCGGGAAGTGAAGGTGCACCCGAAGCAGGAAAGTTCGACCAAGCATCATACCACATAAATGCTTAAATACGAAACTAGCCCACAAACTTTCTCACATGCAGTCCACATATATAGCTTAAATTGGCAATTTGTCGCCTAATTGTCTTTAATCTTGCAAAGATTTGACGCGAATCTTTCTAGCACATGGTCGTACGCGCAATTTAAAAATGCAGGATTGAAAAAGAAAAACGGCCATCACACAATCTGCATGATGGCCGTTTCGTTTATATGTGCTCTACATTACTGAGCTGCGGGTCCCTCAGGATTCTGAGTTGGTGCGTCTGCTGGAGCAGCTGGTGCCTCAGGAGCCTCTGGAGTTGTTGGGATAATTGGCTCAACAACAACAGTTGAAGCTGGTGCAGGCTCTGGAGCTGCAGGAGCAACAGGTGCGACTGGCGCAGCTGGTGCTGCAGGTGCAACTGGTGCAGCGGGAGCCACAGGTGCTGCAGGAGCAGCGGGAGCCGCAGGTGCCACTGGTGCTGCTGCTGGAGCAGCAGGGGCCGCAGGTGCTACTGGTGCTGCAGGAGCAACTGGAGCTGCTGGTGCTGCTGGGGCTGCAGGTGCAACTGGAGCTGGAGCAGCAACTGGGGCAGCAGGAGCTGCTGGAGCTGCGGGAGCAGTAGCTGCTGGTGCAGGTGCTGCGACAGGAACAGCAACAGGTGTTACTGCAGGAGCAGCGGTTGCTGCCGGTGCGGTTGGAGCAACTGGTGCAGGAGCGGCATAGGTAGCAGCTGCGCCATCACGCGGATCGTTAATGAATGGTGGCAGTGGATCATTGCTCTGTCCCCATGCAGGAACATTGAACTGACGCATCCAAAGAGCAATTGCGTTCTGCATAAGAAGCATAACGATAAGACCGACAACGTGGCCGATATAGCCAATAACCAGGAAGATTGGTCCCATCTGAATGAAGCCGCGTGCAAGAAGAGCAAGCATGACAAGACCAAGCTGGTTCTGGTTGGAAATATTCTGAGTTCTTGCAATGGCCATAGCCTGAGCACCAATGTTAACGATCATGCTGATTGCAGCACTGCCGCCGATGATACCCATAATAATTGAGGTAACAATACCAAGTACAATGCCCATACCAAAGATACGGAACAGACCGCCCATGTCATGCTTGATCATCTCGAAGATGTTCTTAAAAGCAAAACCAGCGGAGATGCGACCATAAACTGATGCGCGGACCTGAATAACATTGATGCACAGTGGATACACAAATGCTGCAACAATAAAGACTGGGATAAGAATCAGATTGATAACTGGAATGAAAGAAAGAATTCCAGTAACAATGCTGTATGCCAGACCAAATGCAAGTGCAATAACAACTGCCTTGAAGCCGGTAACAATATAGGTACCAAACTTAAGGTCTTTCTGCTTTGGACCAGCGTTGATACCCCATGCAGTTACGCGTGCAGTCTCAAGTGCATAGCCAACAAGTGCAAGAATTCCGACAACTGGAATAAGACCAAACAGAGCCATAATAAGGACAGGCTTCCACCAACCCTTTTCCAGAGTCAGAAGTGCCCAGGAGCGTGCAAAATAGCGATCGCGCCTGTAGCCATTCAACTCATCTGCTGAAACAGCCATTTAACTCTCCCCTCGTGTCAAAAAAGATGACATCGAATTACTAAGCCTAAACATTCTATATAAAATCGAAAAATAAATATATCTTTATTGGTAACAATTAATCAAAAAAATGTTAAATGGCGGAGGAGGAGGGATTCGAACCCTCGTACCCCTAGAAGGGGTAAACGGTTTTCGAGACCGCCGCATTCAACCACTCTGCCACCCCTCCGAAGGGTGAAACGGCGCCCGTAGGCGCCGTGAAAATTCTGGCGGAGAGTCAGGGATTTGAACCCTGGAGACGCTTTAGACGCCTACACGATTTCCAATCGTGCTCCTTCGGCCACTCGGACAACTCTCCATATAAAACCGCACGGGACAGTATAGCGGATTTCTCACCAATATAGGACGAGAAGTTCTGTGTATTTTTAATACTTGTGTAGTATTGTCATACTCATAAAAAGTAAAACACCAGTAGGAGGTATGGATGCCACCGTTTTTCTCGCCTTATGGCACAGATGCAATTTCTGTGGGCATCCCCTACTGGCTGGACCTTCTAACAGTAATTATTGGTGCAATATCGGGAATTTTGGTTGCAAGAGATCGTCATTTGGACCTTGTGGGCTTTGTGGGCCTGGGTCTTTTAGGCGGCCTGGGTGGCGGACTTATCAGGGACGTCATGATGCAAGAGGGCGGCGTTTACATGCTTAACTCGCCGTACGCCATTCCAGCAGCCGTTTTTACCGCCGTTTTGCTGTTTATGTTCCCCGAGCCGCTTGGTAGATTTCCGCGCATGCTTGAGTGGACCGACATCATCTCTGTTGGCCTCTTTGCCGTTGTTGGCACCGATAAAGCCCTGGTATATCACCTGCTGCCCTTCTCGGTCATTCTGATGGGAAGTATTACGGGCGTTGGTGGCGGTATGCTTCGCGATGTCTTTCTTGGCGATATTCCTCGCATTTTCCAGCGAAGTAATCTTTACGCATTTTGCGCAGTTGCTGGCGCTACCTCCTATTGGGCTCTTGTTTCTTATGCGGGCGTCACCAAAATTTGGGCAGCTGTTATCTGCGTTGTGGTTACCGTTGGCCTCAGGCGCTGGTCGCTCAAATACAACGTGCTCTCGCCTGCAGATGTTGACCTTACGCCGCACGTCATGCGCAGCGTCAACAAGCTTCGTCACAAAACACAAAAGCCGGGCAAGCAGCCTGAGCAGAACGCTCCATCAAAGTAACGCCTAGCCACAATCGGACGGTCTTTGAACGGTTTTGGCGGGTTTGACGGTTTTGACAGTTTTGGGCGTTTTTTTGCATCGTCTAAACACGCTGTTTACCTGCTCTTTATTTAAAATCCACCTAAAACAAAACTGGCGAGAAACCCTTGCGGCTGCAAGTTCTTCTCGCCAGATTGGTTATCTATAAACGACGCAGTTACTTCTTGACCATACCGTTACGGACTGCCCACTTACGGCGCTCGGTCTCGGAAAGAATACGCTTACGCATGCGGATGTTTTGTGGCGTGATCTCAACAAGCTCGTCGTCCATGATGTACTCCAGAGCCTCTTCCAGTGTAAACAGGCGTGGAGGAGTCAGCTGAACTGAAATATCTGCAGTTGAAGATCTCTGGTTGCCCAAAGACTTGGTGCGCGCAATGTTAACAACCATGTCGCCTGGCCTTGAACGCTCGCCAACAAGCATGCCCTCGTAGCACTCAACGCCTGGAGAAACAAAGAGCTGGCCGCGCTCCTGGAGCGTACCAAGTGCATACGCAACAGCCTTCTCAGTGGACATGGAAATCATGGCACCGTTCTGGCGGCTACCAATATCACCTGCAAAAGGACCGTACTCAAGGAAAGTGTGGTAGAAGACAGCGTCACCGTGGGTGACGTTCATGACGCGCGTCTTGAGGCCCATGATGCCGCGGGTTGGAATCTTGAACTCAAGGTGCGTCTGAGTCTCGCCGGTGTCCATGATGGACATGGTGCCGCCAACGTTACCAAAGACCTCAATGACCTTGCCGGCATACTCTGGGTTGCACTCAACAACAGCCTGCTCAATAGGCTCAAGCGTGTGGCCCTGAGCATCCTTCTTGAACAGAACGCGAGGACGACCAACCTGGAATTCAAAGCCCTCGCGGCGCATGCTCTCCATAAGAACGGAGAGGTGCAAAATACCGCGGCCAGAAACCTCAATACCCGTCTTATCAGGAAGCTCTTCAATACGCATGGTGACGTTATTCTCGCGCTCTGTCATCAGGCGCTCTTTGAGCTGACGGCCGCCAACAATGTCTCCCTCACGGCCAACAAGTGGCGAGGTAGAAGGCTCAAAAATAATGGAAAGGGTTGGTGGATCAATCTCAATTGGATCCAGCTCAACAGGGTTCTCTGGATCAGTGTAGACGTCACCAATATCAGTGTTATCAACGCCAACGATTGCCGCAATATCACCTGCGTCAACCTCATCGCACTCCTTGCGACCCAGGTAGTCAAAGGTGAATAGCTGCTTGACCTGGCTCATGGCACGGGAGCCATCGTTTTTAACAACAAGAATCTTGTCGCCAGTATGAACGGTTCCGGAATACACACGGCCAATACCAATGCGGCCCAGGTAATCAGAGTGGTCGATAGTAACGCACTGCATAGCAAGAGGACCATCGATATCAACATCTGGAGCTGGAAGGCCGTCGATAATCATGTCGAGAAGAGGGAACATGTTGTCATTGTCATCATTTGGATCAAGGCGAGCGTAGCCGTTAACGCCAGAAGCAAAGACGACGTGCTCCATGGTGAATTCAAGCTGCTCATCGGTTGCGCCAAGGTCCATCATAAGATCAAGAGAATCGTTGACAACAGCCTCTGGGCGAGCACCGTCTCGGTCAATCTTGTTGACAACCATCATGATAGAAAGACCTGCGTCAATGGCGTGGCGCAGAACAAAGCGCGTCTGTGGCATAGGGCCCTCAGCTGCGTCAACCAGAAGAAGTGCGCCGTCGGCCATCTTAAGAACGCGCTCTACCTCGCCACCGAAGTCAGCGTGGCCAGGGGTATCAATAACGTTAATCTTGACGCCCTTGTACTCAATAGAGATGTTCTTTGCCAGAATGGTAATTCCGCGCTCACGCTCCTGATCATTGGAGTCCAGAATTCTTTCTTGAACCTGCTGGTTCTCGCGGAATGCATCGGTTGCCTTGAGCATCTGGTCAACCATGGTGGTTTTACCGTGGTCAACGTGGGCGATGATAGCAATATTTCTGATGTTGTCTTGACGCATAAGTCTCTATCTCTCGAAGGTATGTGCTTAGACTTGAATAGTTCAGGTCCAATTTTTATCAGCTTTAGAACTTTAGTGCAATTACGTGCCTAGAGCGCCCAGAAATTTCAATGAACGCAGCTTTTTCATTACAGAAGCGGCTCAAGCTCTCCTGCCGGCGCTGGATCAGACCACACAAACTGGTCGCCTTGGCCTTTTCCGTGAACTAAAGAATATGCCGAGAAACTCTTATAGCCCTTCTCGCCAAACTCAAGGAGCACAGCGTCCTCGTAACCGCCCTCTTTGAGCAGCTGGATGGCTCCCTCGTATACAAGCGCATAGCGGACAGGCTCTTCAAGTCCCGCTTCTTTATCACCCTTCTGTTTGGCCAGGTCAAGCACGCGCTTATGGGCGCCCTCAAGCAGCTCTTCTGGACCGTCGTCAGAGAACTCATAACTTGCAACGGTGCCTGACGCATCTTCAACCACAAGCAAAACGTTGAGTGATTGGCCATCTGCAAGCAGGTCAAACGCATCTCCAAGCAGCTCAGTTGAGAGCATGTCAAGCTGGGGAGAAACTCCATCTTTGCGCTCGTTGTTTTCAGCCATGCCGCTCCTTAGCATCGTTTTTGTACGTATTGTTCTCTATGATACATCGCACAAGAAAAGAGGTCGAAAGCAAAAAGCCTTCGACCTCTTAGGTTTGTCAGATATCTGTCCTAAATTGGACAGCAAGGAAGCTGCAACGGTAAAACGCCGCACTTGAAAGCACGTGTACTTACTCTGCCAGCGCCTCACGGATGCGCGTGGTAACTCCCTCAAGCCTGTAGCACTCAACATATTGGCGAAGAGGACGCTTGATGTGATCAACAACAAAGCGCTGGACATCAATATTAAATTGAGCAAGGTTCTTGTAGAGGTGCTCAGTTGCTGCCTTGACCTCCTCATCATTGAACGCGTAATGGCCAGAAATATCAAGAATATCCAGAGACAGTTTGTGATCAGCCAGAATCTGCTCAACAGTCAGATTGACCTGGTCACCCACCATCCACTTGCGCCAACGCTCAGTCTCAATTGCCTTGACCAGCAGGGTATTCCTCAAGCCAGAAACCTCATCCGCCTTCAGGAGGCCTTCTTTGACCAGAAGATCCTCGACATCGCAAAGCTTCAGATATGCGCGCGTCTCTTCCGTTCCATACTGTGGAGCCACGTTTGAAGCGGTTACATTTGCAGGAGTGTGCTCAAGCAGCGTCACGTCATCAAGGTAATCTGCGTTGTGCTCCTTGAGACCAACGCCGTAGCTCTTGGCCATCTCAGCAAGGCTAATGGCAGCCTCAAAATCGTAGTGGCCAACCTGCTCAGTAAGACGCGTAAGCGTTCCTGTCTGACCAACAATAAAGGTTGGCATCGGCAGGCCCTTAGCGGTGAGCTCACTCTTAAGCTGCTCAATAAAGGTGTGGTACTTATCAGTGGAGGTTAGGCCGCCGTTTGTTTCCTCGGTACCAACCTCATAGCCAATCTCAGGAAGACCGCGAGAAACACGTTCTTTCTCGCACCACTCAATCAAATCAACCGTACGACGAAGAACTACATCAAGCGGAATAACCTTGCCAATCTCAAAAGGATCCTTAGTTGGGTCAATCATCAGCAGGTCAAAGCCGTTGAGCATATCAGCAAGATAGGACTTCTTAGCAAGCTCCATGGCCTCATCTTCTGGAAGGTGAGCATTGCGTTCCTCATCGCGCTGCCAAGGACCGCCGTGGTCACGACAGAGATAGTACAGGCCGTCAAAACCAACCTTCTGAGCTGCTTCAGCAATGTCTTCCGAGAAACGCTTCTGATCCCAAGAATTTACGTATCCTCCACCAAGTTCATCAAGATCTACCTGGTTTCGTGATGCAATAAACATCAGAGGAAAATCGCAGTCTCTACCAAGTTCAAAAGCTGCCTGTAACAGATTGGGCGACATTGGTCCAATTCCTAAAAGCGTGGCGGACTTTCCTGTGTCCTGAAGCTTAAGCAACCCTTCAACAGCTTTTTTGATTGGTAGCTTTTCCATAATTACCCCTTCCCAAGAGTGTTTCTTGGTAATAAGAAGGGCGTGGGGGTTGAATCCCTACGCCCCTCTCCTTTTAACTTCAATTTTTATGGTCTAAGACCAACAGGTACATGCGTTTCTCGCCGTGTGTTACTTGTTGTCCTCAAGCTTTGGCTTAGTAAGAACAAGAATTGCAACACCTACTGCAACACCAATTGCCATATCAAGGGTGTAGAGGGCAATGTTGTTTGTAGCTGCAGCAACAATCATGCCGCCGTGAGGAACAAAGCACTCAATACCATGCCAAGCAGCAAGGCCAGCACCAACTGCAGAACCAATCATGATTGCAGGCAGGGTGTGTGCAAGATCCTTAACAGCAAATGGGATTGCGCCCTCGGTAATGCCGATGAGTCCCATGAAGACTGCGGAGATACCCATCTGCCTATCAGTGTCGTCAAACTTGCTGCGAGCAATAAGAGAAGCAACACCGCAGACCAGTGGAGGAATAGCAACTGCAACGCGGAACGCGCCGTTAGGACCATAGACACCCGCGGTCATAAGAGCCATGGTAAAGGTAGAAGCAGTCTTGTTAACTGGACCACCCATATCAAATGCGGTCATAAGGCCAATTACAATGCCGAGTACAACTGCAGAGCCACCCTGAAGGCTTGAAAGCAGGCTTGTCAGCCAGTCCATGAATGCGCCGAGTGGAGCTGCCAAAACATAGATGTAAAGCATGCCAAGAGCAAGCGAAGACAAGCTTGGGATGATCAGAATTGGCATGATGGTACGAATGGTGTTATTGACCTTCCAGCTCTTCATCCACTGGACAAGATAGCCAGCAGCAACGCCAAGAACCATTGCACCCAAGAAGCCAGTAGAAACCTGAACCTCACCTACAGGAACAGGATTGCTTGCCAGGTAACCAAGGACAAAGCCAGGTGCCAGAGCAGGCTTTCCGCCCAAAGAATAGGCAATGTAAGCAGCAAGGACTGGAATCATCATCTTGATGCCAGCCATACCAATAAGGTTGAGGCTCTGCATCAAAGGATTGGTGACTTCAATACCGTCTTTTCCTGCAGTTCCTGTAGCTAGCGAGAAAGCCAAGAAGACTCCGCCAACTACAACAATAGGAATAAAGTACGAAACACCAGTGTTAAACGCCTTTAGAAGGTCTTTTCCGACCTTGCCCAAAACTGAGGGACTCTTTTCCTCTGCCATGGGTTTCTCCTCTCTTCTTCCTTGCGTTATCACTTACGCGCTTGCTACTCAGCCAGCGCAACTACCTGATCAATAACCTTTGCTGGATCCGCAATGGCAAGCGATGGATCCAACGTAAGAACACGGCCTTCATCGCGCTTCTCGTCAAAACGCTCGTCGCCTTCGATGCCAATTGCAATGGCGAGAAGAACAACGTCTGCAGCATCAATTTCGTCCTGCTCAAGCTCATTCTCAATGCCATAACCGCCCTGAGCCTCTACCTTGAATTCATAGCCGCGACGTTCACATTCTTTCTCGATAGCCTCTTTTGCCATCCAGGTGTGAGCAATTCCAACCGTGCAAGCGCATACAGCAACGACGTTCATGGTTATGTCCTCTCGCAAAGTAAGTTGTGAGCCCCTAAGCGGGGCGCACGAGCACGTCTTTTGACGACGTACGTTTCCAACTCATACTTTGCATTGTTTCAATCTTTTTTGAAAGAAGATTTCGGTAAACGTCTAATCTACCTTGTGTTATGATGAATTTTGTTAAACGTTTAACCAACGTGGAATCCAGCAGACTCACTAACGTTGGTATTTTGCAAGTACATTGTAAAAATTTCGGTGAAATGAGTGCCAATGTCTAAGACCACTATCATTGACCTTGCAAAATTAGCAAATGTTTCCATTGCCACTGTCTCAAATTATCTTAATGGACACTTTGAAAAGATGTCCGAAGCAACTAAGCAACGTATCAAAAAAGCAATTGAAAATACGGGATATATTCCAAGCGCCCAGGCTCAAGCAATGGTTAAAAAGAGCTCTGGAATTATTGCCGTTCTCATATTGGACAACACTAATGCCTGGGCCGCTCAAATGACCAACGGTATTGAAGATGCAGCTCTTGAGGCTGGATATCAGACAATTATTTGTAATTCTCGCTTTGACCCCACGCTTGAAGCTGACTGGGTTGAGAAAATGCTTTCAATTGGAGCGGATGGCATGCTTATCCAGCCCACCAATCAGTTCAGAGCGGTAGATAGACGAATTGCTAAAGTTGGTAAACCCGTTGTCTACTTTGACTGCGACCTTCTTGCCCTTAATACTTCCTGGATAAAAAGTAACCTCTACGACGGCGTTTATTCAGCAGCGACGCATTGTGTTGAATGCGGATACGAAAACTTTTTAATCATTGGTGGAGAGCCAAAAGGTCGTACCAGAATTGAACGAGAATCTGGCTTCACTGATGCTTTAGAAGCCTTAAATAAACCTCATGAGCGTCTCACCATGGAGCAAAGCACGCTGTCTATCTCTGACATCACGCAATGGCTCAATAATCACATTCTTCCGTCAAAGAAAACACTGGTATTTGTGCCAAATCAATGGGCTCTTAAAAGTGTCTATAATGCCTTGCAATCCTACGAGACAGTAATTCCAAAGCAAGTTGGCCTGTTGGGATTCAATAACACCGATTGGACTGACCTGCCCGTTAAAAGCATCTCAACCATTGTCGAGCCTGTCTATGAAGAGGGCTACGCCGCTTGCAAGATGCTCCTTAAAAGAATCAAGGACCCCTCTCTTGAGCCCGATCACAAGCTGCTCACCTGCAAACTAAACTGGCTCAAATCAACCATCTAACAAAATGGCGAGAAAGACCAACTGATCTTCTCGCCATACGTTACTGCTTTAACCAAAGCGCTTACAGAACGTGGACCTCATCTTTGGTGAAGTCAACAAAGGCGTGGTCACCAACGTTGTAAATCTTGTGGGTACGAGGATTGAAGTCCGTAATCTTGATGAGAGTGTCTCCTACCATAACGTGATAGTTCTGGTAGTGACCCATGAATCGAGATAGAACTACCTCACAGGCAAGTGTTCCCTCGTCAGCAAGGCGTGCGGACTCTGGACGAAGAACAATGCAGCACTCTTTTCCCTTGTCCAGGTGAGAACATCCGCTGGCCTCAAACTCATGGCCCTCAAAGCGGCAAAGTGCAGTCTCAGAATCAAGCTTGTCTGCAATGGTTGCATGCAGGAAGTTTGACTCACCAATAAAGTCTGCAACAAACTCGTCTGCTGGGTGATAGTAAACCGTCTGAGGATCGCCAACCTGGTCCACAACACCCTTTTTCATAATGATGATGTTGTCTGAAAGTGCCATTGCCTCTGACTGGTCATGTGTGACGTAGATGGCGGTAATGCCGGCCTCCTGCTGAATACGACGGATCTCATTACGCATGTCAACACGCAGCTTAGCATCGAGGTTTGAAAGAGGCTCGTCGAAGAGGAGCACGCTTGGCTCAATAACCAGAGCACGTGCCAAAGCAACACGTTGCTGCTGACCACCAGAAAGCTGATTGGTCATGCGCTCTTCCATGCCCTCAAGTCCAACAAGACTAAGGATATGAAGGACCTTCTCGCGAATTACGTTCTTGTCCATCTTGCGCAGCTTGAGGCCATAGGCAACGTTATCGAAGATGTTGTAGTGAGGAAGCAATGCATAGCTCTGGAATACCATTGCCGTGTCGCGCTTGTTTGGAGTGAGCTCATCAATCTGCTCATCGCCAAGAAAGATCTTTCCCTCATCAGGGCTCTCAAAACCAGCAATCATGCGCAGAATAGTGGTCTTTCCGCAGCCAGAAGGGCCAAGCAGCGTTACAAACTCGCCAGGAGCAATAGTGATGTTAGCGTCTTGAACTGCGTAGAAGTCTTTTCCAGTCTTCTGATCCTGATAAATTTTGGAAATGTGCTCAAGGCGAACGCCTTTTTTCTCTGTAGCCATGTGTTACTCCTCCTTGAGTGCTCGGCTGGTGCCAAAGTGTTTGATGGCCCAATTCATAAGCAATACCGAGCCATAGGTAATAACAATCAGAATTGTTGCAAAGGCGCAGGCCATACCATATGAACCCTTACCAGCAAACTCATTGATCTGAACGGTGATGAGCAGGAACTCTGGTGTGACCAAGAGGATAACTGCAGAAATTGCGGTGATGGAGCGGACAAACGCCGTTACCAAGCCAGACAAGAACGAATCTTTAATCAGCGGCAACGTGACGGTCATAAACACCGTAAAGCTGTCGGCGCCCATGTCGTATGCGGACTCCTCAATTGATTTATCAATCTGTCGAAGTGCCGAGATGCCCGAACGTGTTCCTGTTGGAAGCGAACGCACAACAAAGACAATAATCAAGATAAGTCCCGTGCCATACAGGCCTTGCAAAAATCCTGTGTGCATGACACCACTTGAGAAACCACGAATATAACCAACGCCCAAAACCGTACCAGGGACTGCCATAGCAAGCATGGATACAGCCTCGATAAAACCACGGCCACGGAAGCGACGTTTTACTACCAGATAGGAAATAATCATCGAAAGCAGAGCGGTAATTGGTGCTGCAATAAGCGAAAGCATAAACGAGTCGCTAAACGCCTGCAAGCCGTGGTACTTGGAAAATACCTGTTCAAACCACTTTGTTGTTAACTCGTAATTAGAGCCCCAGGAACGAACAAACGAACCATAAGGAACGCAGAGGTACATGCCAATAACAAAGAGAGCAACCAGCGCGCAAAGAATGGTAAGTGGGATGCGAACTGAGTTGTCTGTAATAAGCATCCTGGCTCGCGTTGCTTTGCCCGAAAGTGTAGACGTGCTCTTTGCTTCCAACACAAACTTCTGAACAACAAACATGAGCAGCGTAATAGAAAGAAGAACAACAGCCATTGCAGCCGCACCCTGCTTGTCGTACGCGCCTGTAATCTGCAGGTAGATAGTTGTTGCCAAGGTATCGTAGGAGCCACCAATAATCATTGGATTTGCAAAGTCTGCGATCGACTCAATAAATGAGACGAGAAAAGCGTTGCCTAAACCAGGCAAAATAAGAGGAAGTGTAACGCTAGTAAATACCTTCCAGCGGCTTGCTCCCATGTCGCGGGCTGCTTCTTCTAGAGATGGGTCAATGTTTTTAAGCAGACCCTTAAGCATCATGTAGCACACAGGGAAAAACGACATAGTCTGGACAATAAAGATGCCCCAGAAGCCATAGATGTTGTTGTCAAAAATTCCCAAAAGACCGCGGGTAATCAGGCCTTTCTTGCCAAACATCATAATCATGGAAAGCGAGAGAACAAATGGTGGAGAAACAACAGGAAGCATGGAAACCACGCGGAAAAGGCCTGTCATAAACTTTGTACGAAGCTTTACGTACACTTCAACATACGCAAAAAGAAGACCAATAAGCGCTGATAAAATGCCTACTGCAAATCCAACCCTAAGGGTGTTGGTAATTGCATGGCTAAAGGAAGGCATGGCCAAGACGCGAGTAAAGACATCAAAGGTAACTCCGTTATCGGAGACTACAGAGTCAACCATAAGAATGGCAAGAGGATACAGAATAAAAAGGGTTAAGAAGGCGATAAGAACGACAATGGTCGTTATCAAAATTGGATCGCCAAGGAGCTTTTTTCGCTCAAGTTGAGCGCTCTGGGATTTTGCCATGCTGGTCCTAACTCTGAAACACTAAACCTATACGCAAAGCTCTATGTGGAACTGGGTAGGCAGATCTCTGCCTACCCAGTATAATCTGCCACTCAGATCTTGAGCAACAGCATTGTTTAGTTGCTTATCCGCGTGGTGTTTACTCGGTCTTAAAGCGGCTGTCTCCGCCACCAAGTGCCTGCATAACGTCCTTGACATACTGCTCGGTGTTTTTCTTAGCGTCTTCGAAGTTGTAGTCCATAACGTTATTTGGATCAAGACCGTACTCAGTTGCAATCTCAGGCTGCTTTGCGTCGTCAATTACCAGGAACTGGTAAGAGCCGTTCTTCTGAGCAAGATCGACGCAAGCTGGAGACAATGCATACTCAATCCAGAGCTTAGCTGCGTTTGGATGTGCAGCGCCCTTGAAGATTGCGGTTGCACCAACCTCGTATGATGCGCCAGAGCTTGGAATTTGAAGACCAACATTCTCATGCTCTTGGTCAACAATCTGATAAATACCATCGTGGAGCATACCAATTCCGATGGTGCACTCACCGGCTCCAATAGCCTTGGAAGGACCAGAGCCACTCTTGGTGTACTGAGCAATGTTCTTATCAAGGTCAACAAGATACTGAATACCCTGATCATGACCGTACTTCTGAATAACGGTGTTGATGATCAGCTTTGCAGTACCAGCGGTGTTGTAGTTAGAAGACCAGATAAGACCCTTATATTTAGGATCGATAAGATCCTTGTAGTCCTGAGGCACGTCGAGCTTAAGACGCTGTAGCTCTTCCTTATCGTACAGAATTCCCAAAATACCCTTATAAATTCCGTACCAGTCCTTATTTGTGCTCTTGAACTTATCGGAAATGAGGTGAGATGCATTCTTTGGTTCGTACTGCTCAAGAAGACCCTTTGAGGAGGTGACATTGTAAGGATCGGTTGTGCCACCAAACCAAACGTCTGCTGATGGATGGCCGTTCTCTTCCTCAATCTTTGCAGCAACCTCGCCAGTTGACAGGCGCTGTGCCTGAACATCAATGCCATACAGACTCTTAAAATTGGCGCAAACTGCGTTTAGATACTCTTCCTCACAAGAGCCGTAAACAATCAGCTTACCCTCTTCTTTTGCTGCCTTTACCAGCTCTTCTGGTGCTCCAACCGCGTCTGTAGAGTTGGTGTCAGATTCTTTCTTCTCACCAGCATCTGAATCAGACTTTTTACAGGCGGTGATACCCAAACCTGCTACAACTGTACTTACACCAAAAAAGTTACGACGCGTAAGATTTGACATAAGAACTCTTTTCTCTCCTTGTGGTTATCCACAGCTCCAATGAAAAGAACATACTCCTGTGTAAATCGTACTCAAACTTTTTCGAAAATATTTCAACTATTCGATAAGTGGCTGATATTGGCGGCTATCGGTATGTTTTTGGCGTCTAAGCAAAAAGGCCAGGGAGAAAATCCCTGGCCTTGAACATTTGGTGGAGAATAGGGGGATCGAACCCCTGACCTCAGGCTTGCAAAGCCCGCGCTCTCCCAGCTGAGCTAATTCCCCGTACTGACTTCTGGTTGGGCCCAGAAGGTTTTAATAATCACCCCAACGGCGACTCGGCTAACGTTGGGGTGACTATTGTCACATAAAGTGGTGGGCCTGACAAGGTTTGAACTTGTGACCTCCCGGTTATCAGCCGGACGCTCTGACCAACTGAGCTACAGGCCCAACGCAGGGAAAAATAATACCTCCATAATTCTCATAGGTCAACACTTTTTTTGTTTTGTTTTAAACTTTCTTGAAACTGGGTATGAAATGAGAACAGAGAGTCGTAGACTATCTGCCCAAAGATTGATAAAAGACGTGCTATTTGGAGTATTTGTGTCGCTGAAGCGTATGGACATACAGACAGTTGTTGTCGGAGGAGGACCTATCTCTTCCGTAATTGTTCTGCGTCTTCATGACCCACGCGGCGTCTCTTCTTTAAGTCTGCCTATCAAGATTGGCAACATTGAGGCATCTGCTATCAGTCTTGGCATTGATCAAGAATCTACCGAGAGGCCTCTAACGCATGACCTTCTCCGCTCCGTTCTTGATTCTTTGGATGCAGATATCAAAAGCGTACGCATTGTGGGTGTCCGCGGCACCACGTTTTTCTCGCAAATTGAGCTTATCTCCAAAGAGGGAGAGCATATTTACGTGGACGCTCGCCCATCCGACGCAATTGCGCTGGCAGTAAGAACAAACGCTCCCATCTTTGCAGACGAGAGCGTTCTAGAAATTGCTGCTGCTCCAGACTTTACTGATGTCGAGAAGGACGTTCAGGCCCAAGAGCTTGAGGAATTCCGTCAGTTTATTGAGGACGTCTCACCTGAGGATTTCTCTTAAATCCTGCTCTATGGCTTATTTTAAACAACTGACTCATCTTTTATATAAAAATCACTACCGTTAGCGTGCTGAATTTTCGGTAAACGAAAAGAGCCCAAGGGAATTACCCCTTGAGCTCTTCAAATTACGTATAGCTGAAATGCTTATTCGTCATCATCCAGCAGTGAATCGTCCAGTATTTCCTCTTCATCTCCAAGGTCAACGGACTCTGCCTCATCAGCATCACGAGCACCGGCGGCCATCAGATCAAGCATGCCTTGGTTCTCTGCGTGCTTAGGAGCCTTCTTCTTATTGGCAACCATACGAGCAACAGCAGAAACAACGTCGCTACCAGAGAGGTTCATAACCTTGACGCCCTGAGTTGAGCGGCCAAGCTTGGAGATATCGCCAGCCTTGACGCGGATTACTACGCCCTCCTCGGACATGATCATAATCTCGTGCTGAGGACCAACAACGCGACAGGCAACCAGGTTACCCTTCTTCTCCGTCATTGTGATGGTAAAGACGCCCTGGCCACCACGCTTATGGACTGGGTACTCAGAAATTGCAGTGCGCTTTCCGTAGCCCTTCTCGGTAATAACAAAGAGGTCGCCATTGCCATTGGTAATCTCCATGCCAAGCATAGTTGCGTCGCCCTTGAGCGTAATACCACGGACGCCCGAGGTACCACGGCCCATGCTTCTTGCCTCAGCCTCGTCAAACAGGATCGCCTTGCCGTCAGAGGAGCATAGAACAACCTTGTCACCTGGGTGGACGCGGCGGACGTTAACCAGCTCGTCGCCGTCCTTGAGGTTGATAGCAATGAGGCCGTCCTTGCGTGTACGGTCGTACTCAGACATTGCAGTCTTCTTGACCATACCCTGCTTGGTAGCAAACATCAGGTAGTTGTCTTCTGGGAAGTCGCGGGTAGTAATAACTGCCTTGACCTTCTCGCCCTCTGCAAGCGTCTCGATGACGTTGATGATGGCACTACCCTTAGTAGTTCTGTTGCCAACAGGAAGCTCGTGGACCTTGAGGCGGTACACCTTACCAAAGTTGGTAAAGAACAGCACGTAATCGTGGGTAGAAGCAACAAAGAGGTTCTCGACAAAGTCGTTCTCTTTGAGAGAGACGCCCTGAACACCCTTGCCGCCGCGTTTCTGAGAGCGATAAATCTCAACAGGAACGCGCTTTACGTAGCCTGCGTGAGTAACGGTGACAACCATATCCTCTTCGGCGATAAGATCCTCAACGTCCAGGTTCTGAATGTCCTGGTCAGAGATTTGTGTACGGCGCTTGTCGGCGTAGCGGTTGGAAATCTCACGGAGCTCGTCAGCAATAACTGCCAGAATCTTTTCCTCGTGGGCGAGAAGATCCTCGTAGTAGGCAATATCAAGCCTGAGCTGGGAGATCTCGTCAACAAGATCTTGACGTGCCAGGCCGGTAAGACGACGCAGACGCATCTGAAGGATTGCTTCACCCTGAATCTCATCCAAGCCAAAGCGCTCGTTCATGCGCTTCTTTGCCTCAGTATCATCTTGCGAGCTGCGAATGATGTGGACAATCTCGTCGATGTTATCAACTGCGGTCAGAAGGCCTTCCAAAATATGGACGCGCTTCTGAGCCTTATCCAGGTCAAACTCAGTACGACGGCGTACAACATCAATCTGGTGATCAATGTAGTGACGAAGAATCTCGCGGAGGGAAAGCGTACGAGGAACACCGTCAACCAAAGCCAGGTCAATGATGCCAAAGTTGGACTGAAGCTGAGTCTTCTTATAGAGATTGTTCAAAACAACCTGTGGTACAGCATCACGCTTGAGATCCAAGACGATGCGCATACCCTTACGGTTGGACTCATCACGCATGTCAGAGATGCCTTCGATTTTCTTCTCGTTGACTGCCTGAGCAATCTTCTCCTGAAGAAGACCTTTGTTAACCTGGTAAGGAATCTCGGTAACAACAAGGCGCTGGCGACCACTCTTGACTTGCTCAACGTGAACCTTTGCACGGACCGTAATAGAACCGCGACCAGTCTCGTAAGCATCCTTGATGCCCTGAGTACCCATGATGATGCCACCTGTTGGGAAGTCAGGACCAGGTAGAACGGTCATGAGTTCCTCGGTGGTAACGTCAGGGTTCTCAATCATCATGCAGACAGCGTTAGTAACCTCACCAAGGTTGTGAGGAGGAATGTTGGTGGCCATACCAACTGCAATACCTGAAGAACCGTTAACCAAAAGATTTGGGAAACGTGCAGGAAGAACTGCAGGTTCTGTCAGAGACTCATCATAGTTTGACTGAAGATCAACGGTGTTCTTGTTAAGCTCTGCCAGCATCTCCATAGCACTTCTGGTAAGGCGTGCCTCGGTATAACGCATTGCTGCTGGTGGATCGCCGTCGATAGAACCAAAGTTTCCGTGACCATCAATCAGAGGAAGTCTCATCGAGAAATCCTGAGACATACGGACCATGGAGTCATAAATAGCGGAGTCACCGTGTGGGTGGTACTTACCCATGACTTCACCGACTGCCCATGCAGACTTCTTATGTGGACGGTTTGGCGTAATGCCAGCCTCGCTCATTGCGTACAAAATACGGCGGTGAACAGGCTTAAGGCCGTCTCGAACATCTGGAAGTGCACGAGCAACAATAACGGACATGGAATACTCGAGGAAGGAAGTCTTCATCTCTGAAGACAAATCGGTTGGCTTAAGCGTGCCACCGTGGATGTCTGAGAGGTCAAGACGAGTACCAGCTTCATCAGAGATAATGTGTGAAGTTTCTCCCGTTATGAGATTTTCCCCAGTCTCTGGGTCAAACTCGTCAGAGTCTTCTTCTACCTCGTCATCTTCGTATTCTTCATCCATATCGTTTTGTGCATCAAGGTCTTGATCCTCGTCTGCACCAAAAAGATCGTCATTCATATTTTTATCGTCTGCCACAAGTTACCCTTTCATTTTCTGTCTAATGATTTAGCGAGAAACCATTAAATGTCCAGGAAGCGGACGTCTTTTGCATGTGTTTGGATGAAGTCTTTACGCTTCTCAACCTGGTTGCCCATAAGATCAGAAACCGCGCGATCAGCTGCAAGCGCATCATCGATAGTGACCTTAAGAAGAATGCGGTTCTTTGGTTCCATAGTGGTTGCCCACAGCTGCTCTGGATCCATCTCACCAAGACCCTTGTAGCGCTGAATGGTGTACTTGGTGTTGTCCTCATACTTCTTTGTCTCAAGTGCAAGTTCTTCATCGGTATAGATATACTTGCCGTTTTTCTTACCCTTAGGCTTAATCTGATACAGAGGAGGCTGCGCAACGTAGATATAACCTGCATCGATCATTGGCTTCATGTAACGATAGAAGAAGGTAAGCAGAAGAATTCTAATGTGAGAACCGTCAACATCAGCATCGGTCATGATGACAATCTTGTGGTAGCGGGCCTTCTCAAGACTAAATTCATCTCCAACACCAGTACCAATAGCGGTAATCAGCGAAGTAATAGTGTCAGAAGAAAGTGCGCGGTGAGCCTGTACGCGCTCAACGTTCAAAATCTTTCCGCGAAGTGGAAGAACTGCCTGGATAGAACGATCACGTGCCATCTTTGCAGAACCACCTGCGGAGTCACCCTCGACGATGAAGAGCTCAGTCATCTCTGCATCGCGAACGGAGCAGTCTGCAAGCTTTCCAGGAAGAGCAGCTGACTCAAGAAGTCCCTTACGGCGTGTTGCTTCACGAGCTTTACGAGCAGCAAGACGGCCTTTTGCAGCCTGAGATGCTTTCTTGAGAATCTCTTTTGCCTGATTTGGATGCTCTTCCAGGTACTCTGAGAGACCCTGAGTAACAATCTTGTTGGTGAGAGTTCTCATGTAAGAACTACCAAGCTTTGCCTTTGTCTGTCCTTCAAACTGAGGATCTGGCAGCTTAACTGAAATAACAGCAGTTAAGCCCTCACGAATATCGCCTCCCTCAAGCTTAGGATCTTTCTCTTTAAGAATTCCCTGCCTGGCGCCGTAATCATTTACTACTTTAGTAAGAGCGGTACGGAAGCCCTCAAGGTGCATTCCGCCTTCCTCGGTAAAAATGTCGTTTGCAAAAGAAAGAGTTCTGTCACTGAAGTCAGTATTCCACTGAATAGCAACCTCTACCTCGCCCATCTGAGACATTGGAACGTCAGGGTCTGACTTACCTTCAATATAGATAGGGCGAGAAAGTCCTGGTAAGACGGTTTTCTCGTCATTAAGGTACTTAACAAAATCGATGATGCCGCCAGCATACTGGAAATCAACCTGGCGAGGAGTAAGCTCACGCTCATCAACAAGAGTAATTTTAAGGTTCTTGTTAAGGAATGCGGTTTCCTGGAGACGGTCACGAAGTGTGTCAAAGTTATACGTAGTGGTCTCAAAGATCATGTCGTCTGGCCAGAAAGTAATGGTAGTACCGTTAGATTTTGAAGTACCAATTTCCTTCATCTTCTGAACGGTTTTACCGCGCTCAAAGACCATCTCGTAGATTTTGCCATCACGCTTAACCTGTGCAACAAGTTTCTTTGAAAGAGCGTTTACAACAGAAACGCCAACGCCGTGAAGACCACCGGAGACTTTATAAGCGTTGTTATCAAACTTACCACCTGCGTGAAGAATAGTAAGAACAACCTCAAGAGTTGGAATTTTTTTCTGGGGATGAAGGTCTACAGGAATACCACGACCATTATCTTCAACAGAAATAGAGTTATCTGGATGAACGGTTACCTTAATTTTGGAGCAATAACCAGCCATTGCCTCATCGACTGAGTTATCTACAATCTCCCAAACAAGGTGATGCAGACCAGAAGCTGAAGTTGTACCAATATACATACCTGGACGCTTACGGACAGCCTCAAGGCCTTCAAGGATCTTAATCTCTGTACCGTCATACTTATTTTCTTTTGCCACGTAAGTCCTCTCTTCAATTGTGAGCGGAATGATATAGGTATTTTACTATGAAATCGCCAAAATCAACTCGGCACAGAGAAATTTCATTGTTTAAACCGTAATATTTGGTATCTGAGAGGCTCTGTAAAGAGATTTAAGGACAGATTAGTGACAGATTAGACTAAAGACTCTTTTTTTGTCTAAAACTTGCTTCAATCGCTTTATAAGCCGTTGACTTAAGTGGCTCAGAAAGTCCAGAAACTAACTCAGAAATTTGTAATTTCTCTTCTGGTGTGAGTTCTGGAAGATCTTTTTTCTCTTCTTTTTGTCTCTGTGCTTGCTTTTCTGATGAGTCATCTTCTTTAACAGCATGTCTATTGTATTTGTCCAGCTTAAATTCAAGGTCTGAGAACTCCAGGCCTTGCTCTGAGAGCCTGGCTCTATAAATTTCTCTCTGTGCAAGAAAATCAATCATACACATACGATTATCTACATAGACAGTAAGTACAGGGTACTCTCTACCAGCAACTTCTCTAACAAATACGCCGGTTGTGTGTTCTGTCTCTCTTTCACCATTTGCTTCAACCCACGCAAGATAGGCACGACGATTTTTTGACATGCTCTTAGAATCTTTGAAGGTTCCAAGCAGAGAACTCATTAAATCTTTTGCATTTTCATTGCCACCGCGCGCAGGTGTTTCTTGTTGATTATTCATCGCTAAACCTAACTATCTGCGCTTTTTCTAAAACCTCTTCAGAGAAATACCCAAGGTTTGTGGTGGTAATTACTGTCTGAATGTCATGGAACGCAAATTCCATGATGGCTTTTCTACGATCTTCATCCAACTCACTCATCACATCGTCTAAAAGTAGCAGGGGTTTCTCGCCAAGTATTTCTTCTGAGAGTAAAACTTCTGCCATTTTAAGTGCTAAGACCACCGTTCTGATTTGGCCCTGAGATCCAAAATTTCTAGCGTCTTTACCGTCAATTAAAAACTCAACATCATCTCGATGAGGACCTTTAGTGCTTTGCTGACGACGGATATCATCTGCGCGTGCTTCGTTTAAAGCCTGTAAAAACTGATCAGTAATTTCTTCTCGAGAGGCTTCAAGAAAAACCTCTCCAATTGAAGAAATATAGTTCATCTCCAGGTGCTCTCCGCCAGAAAGTTCCTGGTAAATCTCGCATGTTTTCTTTGCCAGGCGCTCAAATAAATGAATACGCGCGTGAAGAAGCGTTGCTCCACCCCTTGCAAGCGAAAGATCCCATGCATCAAGCAAATTATTGTCAGGCCAATCAGATTTAAGCAACTTATTTCTTTGCTCAACTGTCTTGGTATATGCCGAGAAAACCTTGAAGTAGCTTTTATTTGCCTGGCGACCAAAGTCATCGAATTCTTCTCGGCGATATGATGCGCCACCTTTAATCATTGAAAGATCATCAGGATTAAAAAGGACCGACATCAACGTACCAGAAATATCTGCTGCCTGGCATTTCTTGCCATTCTTTGAAAATTGACGACGGCGTTCTGTAATGGTGCAGGTATTTTCTAGCTTTCTTCCATCTCCTGTAAGAGAAATCTCTATCTTTGCCTCAGAAGTACCTGTAAGAAGGAGCTGTGATGGTGTGGGCTTTCTAAATGAATACCCAGCAGTAAGGAGTTGTAATGCTTCAACAGTATTTGTCTTACCTGCAGCGTTCTTTCCTACAAAAATAGTAGTTTGCGCAGATAAATCTATTTCTTTCGAAGCAAAACAACGAAAGTTGTACAACGAAACATGTTCAACTTTAAGTCCCACACAACCCCTATCAAATTAGAGGCGAACAGGCATCAGAAGATACAAGTAGTTGACCTTACCATTTGATTTGAAGATTGCTGGCTGAGAAGGACCTTGGAGCTCAAGACGCAAAAGGTCCTTAGAAGGAGCAGCGTTTACACAATCAAAGACGTAGTGGTAGTTCAAAGCGATTGAAAGAGAATCTCCTTCAATTTGAGCCTCAATGTGCTCAGAAGACTCACCTTGATCTGGTGAAGAGGCAGAAAGCTTAACCTCTTTTCCGTCAGCATCAACATCAAAACGTACCGATGGATTTGCCAGAGCAATAACAGATACACGCTTGAGAGCTGCAGAGAAATCCTCAACATTAATATCAACAGATGCAGTACAAGACGTTGGAAGTAGCTGCTTATAATCTGGGAAATGACCTTCAATCTTGCGAGAAATGTGAGTGGTATTTCCAAACTGGAAGACTACCTGGTTGTCTGTAGTGCCAATTAAAACCTTCTCAGTCATGCTACGCATGGAAAGAACGTCATGAAAAACTTCACCAGAGATAATTGCACTAAAAGATTCACCTGCTGGCGTATCTGTATTGGAATCACAAACAGCAAGACGGAATGAGTCGGTTGCAACAAGTCGGATAGTATTGTCTTCAACAGTAAGAGAAATTCCCTGAAGAATAGGACGAGAAGCTTCCTTCGAAGTCACACGATAGACTTTATCAACCATAGTTGATAGAAGCTGGCTTGGAAGCTCACAGGTCTTCTCAAGATCAAACTCTGGGAACTGCGCCCAGTCGTGTGCAGAAAGAGTATTAAGTCTAAAAGACGAACGCTGGCAAGTTACAGAAAGCGTACGCTCTCCACCTTCAAAAGTAATTGCAGCATCGGGAAGGTTCTTAACAATGTTCTGGATAACCTTTCCAGAAACAACTGTCTCTCCTTCTTCTTCTACGTTTGCTGCAATCTGATGCTTAATAGAGATAGTTAAGTCACTGGACTGTAGCTCAAGCATGCCATTAAAAGCTTTGAGATAAATACCGGAGAGAATTGGAAGTGTTGTATTAGAACCAATACCCTTAGAAACAATATCAAGCGCCGTCTGGAGAGCGGATTGACTTACGGTAAATTTCATGACGACCCTTTCTATTATTTCTTAGATAAGAATAAAAATATCGTAGTAATAATAAGCTATGTTGAAAAGAAGAAAGCTTTACATTTCTAGAGGTAGAAATATGTTTCTAGAGGTCAAATTTGTTTGCTCATTTTTGACATTCATAAACAAAGTAAAACTCCCTCTCTTAAACTCTCAACAACAAACCATTACTTCTCTTCACCAATTGACATCTTACGAACAGGTTTTAAACACTAACTTTGTTCAAGGATAGTCTTCTTGAGTTGAGAAATTTGATCATAGAAGCTTTTGTCTTCTTTGATTCTCTCTTCAATTACCTCAATACTGTGCAAAATTGTTGCGTGTTTTCTTCCGCCAAAATGCTTACCAATATTTACCAGCGTGTATTGGCAAAGATCGTGAGCAAGATAAATTGCAACATGACGAGGCTCTGCAATTTCTTTATTTCTCTTGTTACCAACAATATCGCGATGACTAATGCCATAGACGTTCTCTACGACTTCTTGGACCTTCTCGATATTTACGGTCTTTGAAACGCGACGCCAGAGAGTATCTGCAATCTTATCAATCTCTTCTTGCTTAATGTTTTTACCGGATTCTTTTGCTTTGATTTGTCCGGTGACGCAACGATTACAGAAGCCTTCGAGCGTTCTAATACTTTGGCCGGCTTTGTCAGCCATGTAACGACGGATGTCCTCTGGCATATCATCAGCAGAAAGAGAAGAATTTCTCTCTTTAAAAGCGCGATCGCAGAAGACGTGAATAAGATTGAGCTTCATCTCGTAACTTGGAGACTCAATGCCAATAACAATGCCACCACTCATACGAGAAGTAATACGATCATCAAAACCGTCAGAGCCCATACCAAGCTGAGCTGGAGTTCTATCGGCTGCAAGAATAATCTGCTTACCTCTATCAATAAGAGAGTTAAAAATATTGAAGAAGAAGTTGATGGTACCCGCTTTACCAGCAAGTTTTTGGACATCATCGATGATAAGAACGTCAATGTTTTGGTAGTTATTACTCAGTTCTGTTGCTGCGTTTCCTGAAGCGTTTTTACGAACTGCATTTACGTAGTCATCAACAAAGGCATCTGCGTCTTTGTAAACACAAACGCGCTCGATATCTTCAGCGTTGATGTAGTTCTGAACGGCTCGCAGAAGGTGAGTTTTTCCAAGTCCACTTGCACCGTAAATAAAGAGTGGGTTTGCCTTACCTTTTGCGTCGTTTGCAACATTTAAAGCATGTTGATGAGCAAGCTCATTCTCGTCACCAACAACAAAGCGATCAAACGTGAGGTTTGAATTAAAAGATGTCTCCTCATAAAGAGGGTTACTTTTACGTCTCTTTAACGTCTGCTGTTTTAATTCCTCAAGACTCTGTTCCTGGGATTCAAAATCTTGAATTTGTTCTGGAACAACAGCCTGTATAGGAGCTGTTTTCTGCTTCCAAGCGTTGAACTCTTGAGGAGTCATTGTGGAAGTAGTGGTAACAGGAGTAGAAGACTTTGTAAGCGTAAGACTCAAGATAATGTCTTCAAAAGCCGCAGCCGAGAGGCACCTCTCAACAATTGGCAGGTTTTTAAGGATACGGTTATATGCCAAGCGCATTGATGTCTCAGCACAGAGCGTGTTACCTTCAACTTTAATTGGAGTGCAGGTTCTCAACATGGCGATAAAAGCCTCTGGTTGATTTTCTTCAACCAAAAGGTCAATTGCGTCTTGCCACAGAGCTACTGCGTCTGAATCAATTGATGCATCCATACGTGTCCAATCAAAATGTTGAAAATTGGGACACCTAGTATAGAGGAATGTTGATAACTTTCAGCGAATAATGTTGAGAAACTCTATGAAAGGAGTGTTTCTCCAATAGTGGTGAGCTTATATTTTTGCCCAACTTTTCCAATTATTCCTATATTTACCAGCGATTTTAATTCTCTTGACCAGGTTGGTGTAGAAAGACCAAAGGTACTAGTGAGCTCTGTTGCTCCAACCCATTCATGTTCAGAGAGATATTGAAGAACTTGTTTTGCTCGATCTGTTAACACCAGATTAGGAAGTTGTGCAGCTGGTTGTGCAGATACCTGTTGAGATACTGCTTGTAGGGTATGTGGAATTGCCTGCTGATTCTGATTAACAGGTAATTCTTCAGCTTCTTCTTGAGTTGGAAGTGTCTGAATATGAGCATCTTTAGAGCGGCGTGTTGATAAAGTAACAATGGTTCCGCCAGAGATATTGTCTTCAAGGGTAAGGCTTCCACCCTTCTCAACCATGTATTGTTGAGCATAAGGAAGACCAAAGCCAACGCCTCTAATAAACGATTTCATCTCTTCCGTTGCAGAAGAGGTACCAAACTCAAGAGCTCGGTTTTTCTCTTTAATACCAGGTCCTTGATCTGAAAACCTAATAGTATTTCCGTTGTCCATAATTGAGATTGTGGGTGCTACAAAACGAGCATGAATGAAGTTCTCCACAATCTCGCGCATAACCATAAAAGGAATTTTTCCACCCTGCTCGTGAGCAAGCTGGTTAACGGTTGCTGCAATCTCGTCAAGATAAGAACGAACATCTTTAGGTTCTACAAGAACAACGCGAGGTGCTGCGGCTTTATCGTCATACACTGCAATACGTGCAGCATAGCGGACGGTAAGAGAGTTATCAGAACCAGCATCTTTTTCATCCTGGTTGGTGTTTTCCTCAACAAAAGGAAAGAAATCTCTTGCCATGACACCTCCTTTTCAACAATTGTTAAACAAATGAAGAAAACTTTTCGTTTTCTTTCACGATGAATGAAAGTTTTCAACAAGTGTTAAACATCTGTAGATAACTTTATATCTTTGTGAAAGACGTACTGAATGATAGTAGCATTTAACGGACATATTTCAGCTTGCAGAAATATTCCTTTCAACAAATTTCTTCACTTATCACAAGTGAAATTTTCAAAATGAAAGGTTTTCTCGCTAGGCTTTTGAATAAAAAAGAGAAAAAGTTGAGGTATTTGCGTAGAAAATTTGACAGGTACCCATAAACGCGAGTACAATCTGTAGGCTTTTTAATCGATACTGTACCCGTTCGGGAGGAAATAGCTATGAAGCGTACCTACCAGCCAAATAAGCGCAAGCGCGCAACTACCCACGGTTTCCGTGCACGTATGGCAACTAAGAATGGTCGTGCCGTTCTCGCTCGTCGTCGCCTTAAGGGCCGTAAGCGCCTCACTGTCTAAGGAATGTTTCTGTGAAGACCATTAAATCTCGTTCAGAGTTTGAAAGGGTCTTCTCTGCGGGGAAGAGGGCTCAAAGTTCTGTTCTTCGTATACGAGTAGCACCATCCACTGAGGCACATCCTTCCGAGGTAGCCTTTGTAGCTCCAAAAAGATTAGGTAACGCCGTATTTAGAAACAGGTGTAAACGCGTTCTGCGCGAAGCAGCTCGAAAGAGCGGTTTACCTGTTGAGGGATACGGCATTATTCTCTTTGCGACTAAAGATACACACAGCACTAATCCTGCTGATATAAGCGTTTCTTTGGATGCTTTGTTAAGAAAGACAGGGGTCAAATGAGCGAGAAAAGACATGATTCTTTTTTCGCAAACTTGTTCCTAGGTGCTATTCGTTTCTATCAAAGAAACATTTCTCCCCTTTTTAAGCCTCACTGTATTTATCGGCCCACTTGCTCCGAATATGCAGTTCAGGCCATACAAAAGTATGGTGTTAAAAAGGGAAGTTGGCTTGCTCTTAAGCGTATTGCTCGCTGTCACCCTTTTCATAAGGGAGGATACGATCCCGTTCCGTAAAGGAACGCACCGGAGGAAATATGTGGGATTGGATTGTTAACTTTCTATACACAGTCTTAGCGGGACTTCAATCATTCTCGGGAGACTGGGGTATGGCAGTTATCCTGCTTACCATCATCATCCGTATTATCCTGGTTCCAATGACCAACAAGCAGACGGCCTCTATGGCTCGTATGAGCGTTGTTCAGCCAAAGCTCAAAGAAATCCAGGAGCGCTATGCTGATGATCCAGTAAGACAGAACGAAGAAATGCGCAAGCTTTACGCAGAGATTAACTTCAATCCACTCGGTGGTTGTCTTCCTCTGCTTCTGCAGTCCCCTATCTTTATTGCACTCTTTACCGTTGCAAAGATGGTTCCGGTAGACTCTCGTTTCTACAACATTCTTCCTTCTATCGCACGAGCAACGTCAGACATTTTTGCTGTTGATGGCCTTGTTGCTGCTATCCCTTACATAATTTTTGTTCTTCTATTTGGTCTTACAACCTTCCTTTCTATGGCAGTAAATGCTCGTACAAGCTCTGGTGAGCAGCGAACCCAGCAGTACATGATGGGTGGCATGATGACCCTCATGATGCTCTGGTTTGGTTGGACTGTGCCAGCAGCTGTTCTTCTCTACTACGTCACTTCTGGTATTTGGCAGCTTGCTCAGCAGCAGCTTATTACCAAGCGCATTATGGAAAAAGAGAAGCTTAAGGCTGAGGCTCAGATGGCTAATAAGCCCATCGAGGTTGACGTGGTGAGAAAAGAAAAGAAGCCACGCCCTCACAAAAAGGCTTAGTAGCTGGGCTTGAACAAAATAACTTTTGTTTACAGAACTTGTTAGAGTAGATTAATAGTTAAACTTTTTATATTGACTGGAGGACGACATGGAGGATGAGACTTTCGTTTCTGAGCCAAACGCTCTTAATGAGTCTCCTGTCGTTGATTCACAAGACGAGTTTGTTTCAATTCGAGAGCATTTTGAAGCTGGAATTCAGCTTACTGATGCTGAGATGAATAAGATTGCTGATACCGCTGTCTTTTATCTAAGAGAGCTTCTCTCCTTCTTTGGCGAGAATAGCTGTGCAATTGATGAGTATGATGGTGAAGATGGAGAACTTATTCTTGACGTAACCGGCGGCGATCTTGCAATTCTCATTGGTCGTCATGGTAATACGCTTGAGGCTCTTCAGATGGTTCTCTCTTCTCTTATGAGCGCTAAGCTTCACTTCCACTATCCAGTATCTGTTGATGTTGAAAGCTACAAGAGCCGCCGCCGTAATAAGCTTCAGGAGATGGCCCTCTCTGCTGCTGCTCGTGCTAAGAAGACCGGTAAGGTTTCTCTTGCTCCAATGAGTGGCTATGAGCGTCGCATCATTCACATCGCACTGAGAGACAACCTTGAGGTTACTACACACTCTGAGGGTGATGATCCATATCGTCGTGTTGTGGTAACTGCTATCAATAGCTAAGAACTTCTCACAAGCTTTAGTAATTTGATGAGGAAGGTTTACGCCTTCCTCTTTTTTTGTGACAATTCTTCTTGTAACAAGAAGTTTTGTCACAGGAGAAGCAATGTCTGAATCAGTAAAGTCTTTATATAATTCAAAAGAGAATGTACTGAAGGAACTTCTCCTTAACTATGAAATCGATTCAACAGAACTCCAGAGAAGACAGCTTCTAAAACATATTGAATTACTCATTGAGATAAATAAGAATCTGAACCTCACAAGAATCACTTCAGTTGATGACGCGCTCGTGCTCCATATTCTTGATTCTTTGTTACCACTCAAAGTGTGTAATGAGTTTATAACTGGTACTCACAACTATATTGATATTGGTACCGGTGGAGGCTTTCCTGGACTTCCTCTTGCAATCATGAGTGATAATAAAACATTATTGGTTGACTCTATTGGAAAAAAGATCAATGCGGTTCAGTCAATGATTGATGAAATTGGTCTAAATGAGAGAGTTAGGACTGAGAAGCTTCGTGCAGAAGAAATTCCAAATGCATATAAACAAAAGTTTGATTTTGTGACTTTTAGAGCTGTTGCGAAGACAAATATTCTTATGGAGTATGCAGAGCCTTTCTTAGCCCCCCAAGCCACTCTTATAGTAATGAAGGCCAATGTTGATGAGATAGAGCTTCAGGACGCCTCTCAGGCAGCCAAAATTTTTGGATACAAAAATGTTTCACGTGAAACAATTGAGTTACCAAACAATCTTGGCCATCGTGAAATTCTTTTATACAAAAAAGTTGCAAAGAGCAAAATCAAATTACCAAGGAAAACTGGAATGGCTAAATCAAATCCGTTTGTTGCAAGAAGAGGGTAATTGTGGAATGTTTCACGTGAAACATTCTGTATTATTAAATAAACTTGGTCAAACGGAGGATAAATGAGCTACAAAGACCTTTCAAGGGGATTTCAGGATAGAGATCCTAAAGTTCTGGCAGTAATTAATCAAAAAGGCGGAGTTGGAAAATCAACTACCGTAATTAATCTTGCTGCTGCATTAGGTGAAACAAAGAAGAAAGTTCTCATTATCGATTTTGATCCACAAGGAAATGCGACAAGTGGTTTTGGAATTGATAAAGAGGAACTTGAAGCTGATATTTATGACGTAATTCTCAATGAAACGCCAATTGAAGAGGTATTGCAGCAAACAGTTCAGAAATACGTAACTATTGCACCAGCAACCATTCAACTTGCCGGTGCTGAAATTGAACTTGTCTCCGTTGACTCAAGAGAAAACATTTTAAAAAGAGCAATCGACCAGGTTAAAGAGCATTTTGACTATATTTTGATTGATTGCCCACCATCATTAGGACTTCTAACAATTAACGCCTTAGTTGCCGCAAATAGCATACTTATTCCAATTCAGTGCGAGTATTATGCACTAGAAGGCGTTACTAAGATTGTTGAATCAATGAAGATGGTGCAAAAACAGCTTAATCCAGATCTTGAAATCTTTGGCGTAGTAATGACCATGTTTGATAGCAGAACTTCCCTATCTAAGCAGGTAGTTAATGAAGTTTCTAACTACTTTGGTAACAAGGTATTCAAGACACTTATTCCAAGAAACGTCAAAATTGCTGAGGCACCAAGTCATGGTTTGCCAGTAACCATGTACGCACGAATAAGCATGGGCGCACTTGCATATAACAAACTTGCAAAGGAAGTGAATCGTCGTGGTTAAAAAATCAGGACTTGGCAAAGGCCTTAATTCGCTCTTTAGCGAGGTAGATGCAGAGGTTGGTAATAAAAAAGAAACTACCACACTGCCATTGAAGAAGATTAAGCCAAATAAAGACCAGCCTCGCAAGCGTTTTGACGAAGGAGAGCTCACCGAACTCAGTGATTCTATTAAGCAAAACGGTATTCTTCAGCCACTTCTTGTTCGCGAGAAGGGCGACCACTACGAAATTGTTGCTGGTGAGAGACGTTTCCAGGCTGCAAAACTTGCAAAATTAGAGGAAGTACCTGTTGTAATCAAAGCAATTTCTGATGAGGAAGTATTCAAGCTTGCTCTTATCGAGAATTTGCAGAGATCTGACTTAAGCCCAATCGAAGAAGCGCAAGGTTATAAGCAGCTAATTAAACAGGAGAACTTAACCCAAGACGATTTGGCCAAGGTCCTCTCAAAATCAAGATCTGCAATCACAAATACCCTACGTCTTCTTGACCTTCCAACAGAGGTACAGACTTTGATGGTAGAAGGACGTATTAGTGCAGGGCACGCTCGTGCAATTCTTTCCGTTAGTGGTAAAGAAGGAAGAATTAAACTTGCTCAGAAAGTAATTGAAGAGAACTTGTCTGTTCGCCAGACAGAAAACCTTGCTCCACTATTTTCTGTCACTAATGTAGAGAAACCAAAAAGACAACCAACTCCACAGGCATATAAGCGTGCGGCAAGGCAATTAAGAATTGCTTTGGATACTCCAGTCAAAGTGCGAAATATTCGTGGCAAGAATAAAATTGAAATCGAATTCAATGATGAAGACGAGCTTGCTGCTTTAGTTGAAAAACTATCAAACGGTAAAGAAGCATAATGAAGATAAAATTTGCAATTATATCCACAGTTTCATTGCTTGGAATAGCTTTTCTCGCTAAGCACACCTTGTTGACTAAAGAAGCGCAAAGAAGTTTTCTCCACGCAATGAGAAGGTCGAGAAGGGCACTTGATGCAATTCTCGATGATTATTCAGGTGGTGTTGAGAGAAAAACTTCAAAAAACATTCTCTCTCATCAAGCGAGAGTAGAAAAAGAATGGCTAAAAGCAATTAATTAGAACAAATGTTCTACATATGAACTAAAAAAGAAGGGACTCGAGAGGGTCCCTTCTTTACAGGTAATGTGTAGGGTATGTCGCGTTTAACGTGTGTTTCTCTTCTGGAAGAGCTGTCCGCAAGCTGCATCAATGTCAGATCCACGAGAAAGACGGATGGTTGCTTCAACGCCAACAGAGTTGAGACTGTTTACAAACTCCTGTGCGCGGGCAGGGGATGTTGGATGGAACTTAGAGCCTTCAATCTCGTTAAGCTGAATGATGTTAACGTGGCAGAGCGTTCCTCGACAGAAGTCTCTCAAGGCTCCAAGCTCATTGTCGGAATCGTTAACGCCTTTAATCAGCGCATATTCATATGTTGGACGACGACCAGTCTTATCAACATACTCACCCATAATGTCGTACAGGTGAATAAGCGAGTATTTACGAACTCCTGGCATGAGGGAGTCTCGCGTCTTTTGCACTGCAGAGTGAAGCGAAACAGCAAGCGTAAATTGCTCTGGTTCAGAAGCAAAACGCTTAATCATAGGTATAACACCGCAGGTAGATACCGTGATATGACGCGCACCAATGCCGGCTCCGTCAGGGGAGTTGAGACGTCTCATAGCCGCGAGAGTGGCGTCGTAGTTCATGAAGGGCTCGCCCTGTCCCATAAGAACAACGCTGGTAACGCGCGCGTCAAAATCGTCGCGGACGTGCATAACCTGCTCGTAAATCTCGCTCGCAGAAAGAGAGCGCGTGAGACCAGCAGCGCCTGTTGCACAGAAAGCACAGCCCATGGCGCAGCCAGCCTGTGTAGAAGCGCAGACCGAGAGCTTATTGCCGGTTGGCATGCCAACGCACTCGACAGAAGTACCATCAGGGTAGCGAAGCAGGTATTTACGGCTTCCGTCTTCAGAAACCTGGCGAACAATCTGTTCAGCACCAGCAAGCGTTACCTGCTTAGATAGTTCTTCTCGCAGTGTTTTTGGAAGATTACTCATCTGATCAAAAGAGGTAGCGCCCTTAGACCAGATCCACTCCTCAATCTGTTTTGCACGGAATTTTGGCTGGCCAAGGGAAGTCACAAGCTCAAGAATTTGCTCTGATGAGAGGCTTCTGAGGTCAGATTTGGCGGCAGCCTTCTGTGGGCGAGAATCAAGCGCGGAGAGGTCTGCGCCGTCAGCCGTGGTGTTTGTGCCGTCAAGAGTATTATTTGATTGCATTTTTGTCCTTCTCCAACTCTTCTAAGCTATCTGCGGTATCTTAGAAGAAATACGTTTACTAGAGTTTACCCTATGGGAGACTTATCTGAAGGAGCGGAAATGACACGTGAAGAGCTAAAAAAGCTTCATGTAGCAGTTGTTTCAGGTGGCTGGTCAGACGAGCATGAGATTGCAATGGAGTCTGGCAAGCAGTGTGCAGCAGCACTCAAAGAAGCTGGCTTTACCAGTGTTGACCTGCTTGATGTTGCAGAAAAAGACTTTGTAGTTACCCTTGCTCAGGGCGGTTATGATGTCGTGTACGTTGCTATGCACGGTCGTTTTGGTGAGGATGGCTGCATCCAGGGTCTTCTCGAGATTCTGCACATTCCTTACACGTTTTCTGGCGTCCTTGCGTCTGCTATGGGAACTGAAAAAGAGCTGTCGAAGCTCATGTATAGGCAGGCAGGCGTTCCAACCCCTAAGGGAATTGACGTTGCCGCAGGTACCGTCTTTACAGATGAGCAGGTAGACAAGCTTATTGAGGACCTCGGACTGCCTATGTTTGTGAAGCCTTCTGGCAACGGCTCCAGCTACGGTGTTACGCGCGTTACTTCGCGAGAAGAGCTTCCCGCTGCACTTGAACTTGCAGGCGAACAGGGCGAGCGCATCCTAATTGAGGAGAGCATTGAGGGAACGGAGATTACCGTTCCTGTTATTGGCAACGAGGACCCAACAGCTCTGCCAATTGTTGAGATTGTTACCGGCGATGAGTTCTACAGCATTAAGACAAAATATGAGCCAGCATCCCTGCATCATGTGATTCCAGCTCGTCTTGAGCCTGCAGTGTATGCACGTGCTCAGGAGCTAGCTATCAAGGCTCACAATGCACTTGGTTGCCGCGGCGTTTCTCGTAGTGACTTTATTGTTACGAAGGACGGCGTCCCAGTGGTACTGGAGACAAATACCATTCCTGGTATGACTGCCCGTTCTTTGCTGCCTGATTCTGCACGTACCGGCGGCATTGATTTTCCTGAGCTCTGCACTCGCTTTATTGAGTTTGCACTTGAGGATCGCCAGTAGATTTGTAGGTTATGACCAGCACTAAAAGCGCTACACAAAAACTAGAAGAACTCATTCTTCCAGGTACCCCCTCTGCGGTTTGCAAGAAGTATTTAGAACTTGCAGAGAGGGCGGAGCATGAGTCGTTTGATGTCTTAGAGGACGACATTGTTGTTTTGGATACCGAGACAACAGGTCTGTCCTTTAAGAAATGCTCTCTTATTGAGATTTCTGCTGCTAAATTGAGCGGCAGAGAGATTGTGGAACGCTTTCAGACCTTTGTTGACCCGGGGTGTCCAATTCCTGAAGAAATTACAGCCCTGACCTCAATTACTGACGAAGACGTTAAAGGCGCACCAAGCGCAAAAGAAGCTGTTGCTGCCCTCGCAGAGTTTGTTGGCGGACTTCCAGTTCTGGCTCATAACGCTACCTTTGACCGTACGTTTATTGAACGGGTACCTGGTGGAACTTCAGTCTCCGATACCTGGATTGATACGCTGTCGCTTTCACGCATAGCGCTACCTCGACTTTCTTCACACAAGCTTTCCAGCATGGCAGAAGCGTTTGGCACCATGAAGGTCACGCATCGCGCAAGTGACGACGTAGATGCTCTTTGTGGGATGTGGCGCATCTTGCTTTTGGGACTTATGAATCTGCCCCGCGGTCTTCTCGCCAAACTGGCGTCAATGCACGACGGCGTGGAGTGGACGTTTAGGCCAATCTTCTCGTATTTGTCGCAAATGAAGGAAGAAGAAGCAGTTCAGCGCGGTGTCGCAAAGAAAGATGCAACAGGTGCCGAACTTGCAGATGCAGAGATCTCGGGCACGTTTTTCTCGCTCAAGGATATTCGCAGCCAGCTTGTTGCCGACATAAAAGCAAAGGCGAGAAGAGACGCGGACGACCCTGAGACGCCTGCTATGCTGCCTATTTCTAATGATGAGATTCACAGAGCGTTTGCTAAACCGGGCATTGTCTCGCAGATGTACGACAAGTTTGAGACTCGCAGCGAGCAAGTCAGTATGTCCGTTGAGGTCAGAAATGCGCTGGTAACTTCTTCGCACAGAGAGCTTGAGGCGGGGACTGGTATTGGCAAGTCGATTGCATACCTGCTGCCTGAGGTGCTTTTTGCGCAAAAAAATGACGTTACCGTAGGCATTGCTACAAAGACAAACGCCTTGACTGACCAGCTAGTTGCTCATGACCTTCCGGCTCTTGCACGAGCGTTGCCAAATGGATTGAGTTTCTGCAGCTTAAAAGGATACGAGCATTATCCGTGCCTGCATCGCGTTGATAGGGCTGCTCTTGAGGAGCTTCCGCTGACGCTGCTTGACCAGGAAGGGCGCTCGAGCAACAGCGTTGCGTCTGACATGCTGACCGCAATTGCGGTGATTTATGCCTACGCGTGCCAGTCGGCTGATGGCGATTTGGATGCGTTGGGGATTCGCTGGCGCTCGGTTCCACGAGAGATGGTAACTATCAAAGCAGCGGAGTGCCTGCGCTCCAAGTGCCCGTATTACCCTCATGAGTGCTTTGTTCATGGAGCTCGTAAACGTGCGGGATCTTCGGATGTTGTGGTAACCAATCACTCTCTGTTGCTGAGAAACGTTACTGCTGACGGTAAAATTCTACCTCCTATCAGGCATTGGGTAATTGATGAGGCTCATGGCTTTGAAGCTGAGGCTCGCCATCAGTGGGCAGTAGAAATTTCTGCTAAAGAGATGCGAAACGGCTTTGAGCTGCTTGGCGGAATTAAGTCCGGAGCCATTCATGCTGCTATGGTAGGCGCCGCTAATCTTGAGGACTCTACGCTGCTCACCGGTCTTCTCACGCGCTCTGCAGCCGCAGTTCAGCGAGCCATGGCAGCAATGGGCAACCTTATGGCCACTGTGCATGAGCTGGCTCCGGTGGCTAAAAGTGATGGTGGCTATAACTCCCTTCAGCTTTGGATTAACGATGAAGTAAGAGAGACAGAGGAATGGAAAGAGGTCTTGGAGACCGCTTCCGTTGCTCTTTCTGCTCTTGAAGAAGCGACGCTTCGTATAGGAAAAACCACCGATGCGCTCATTGCATCAGCTCCAAACCTTGCAAGCAACTTGAGCGAGGCGGGGGTGTTCTTGAGCACCCTTCTGCAGTCTCTGAAGCTCATTTGCGAGGGAACAGACAAGAGTTACGTCTATTCGGCAAAGTTGACTCGACTGAAGCGTGATATTGGCTCTGAGGCTCTTGTGGCCGAGAAGCTTGATATTGGTGCAGAGCTGGCAGAGAAGTGGCTGCCGGAGACGCATTCCGTTGTGTTTACTTCGGCGACCATTGCCGTTGGAGATGATTTCTCGCATTTTGAGCACGCTGTTGGCCTGGATAGAGGCGCCTTTGAACACAAGAGTCTGCACTTAGACTCAAGCTTTGACTACGAGAATCATATGGCTGTCTTTGTGGCCGAAGACATGCCTGCACCAACTGATCCAGGCTACCTAGACGCTCTGGAAAAGCTGCTATACGACGTTCATGTTCAGATGGGCGGCTCGGTGCTGACGCTCTTCACTAACAGACGCGATATGGAGCGCCTCTTTGAAGTGCTAGAACCCCGCTTGAGTGAGCATGGTCTTAACCTTGCCTGCCAGGAGCGATCTTCTTCCGCGCGACGCGTTCGCGAAAAGTTCCTAGCCGAAAAGAACCTCTCGCTGTTTGCTCTTAAATCGTTCTGGGAAGGCTTTGACGCTGCGGGAGATACGCTGAGGTGCGTGGTAATCCCTAAGCTTCCGTTTGCAAGCCCTAATGAACCGCTGGTCAAAGAGCGTGAAGCGCGAGAAGACCGTGCGTGGTGGCGCTATTCTCTGCCAGAGGCGGTAATTGCAACCAAACAGGCTGCTGGCCGCCTTATCAGGAGCGCTGAGGACAAAGGCGTTTTGGTTCTTGCCGATTCCAGGCTTGTGTCCAAGCGATATGGCAGTTCGTTCTTGAAGTCATTGCCCAACAAGAACTATCAGCGCGTCTCAACAAAGGATATCTCCGCCCAAATTGCCAAATGGCGAGAAGAACACGACGCGTAGCAGGGCTGCAATCACCTGATTGGCTTAGAGCTGCTCTTCTGCAGCAAGCAAAGACGCAGCGTAAGTGCGCATTGCGTGCATCACGGCCTTGTCTTTGGTTGTTACTTTTCCCTTAAGGGCAAGCAATCGTTGTAGCAGCCACGTTCCACCGTAGTAGGGGATAGTTGCTTTAATTTCTGCAGCATTGCGCTGGCTTCCAACTGTTTTAAGTCCCGGCCACGAATAGTGCGTAAGAGCGTTTTTATCAAAGAAGGTAAGCTCTACCAGCTGAGACTTTTCTTGCATAGCAGAATCTTGCACGCGTTCCGCAAGCTTTCTGTGCTCAAATGAAGCGGATTGCGTTTCAATGCAGCTCATTCGATTGACCCTAAAGACCCTTTGCTGCTCTAGGTTTAAATCAACCCCCTCGATAAGCCACCCATTTTCTCCGTATGACAGCTTATAGGGAAGAACCTCTCTCTGGCTAATTGCAGCATCTTTATCACCGCGAGCTTCTGCAACAGACGCCTCAGAGCGATAGTCGAATGAAATAACTTGTGATTCTGCAATTGCATTTGAGCAGGTGAGGAACGCGTTTACTTCTTTAGAGTGGCTTTTGGAGACAAGAGAGACTGAAGACCCGTCTGGTGAAGAGCTTCTTGTATATGGAGGCTTCAAGAGGCTCCAAAATACACTTTCTTGGGGCAAAGCGAGAGCGGTAAAAGCCTCTTTAAGTGCCAAGGTTTCTTCATCCGTTAAGACAAGCCTGCGAGCAGTAAAGGGAGACTCTCCAACAAGTGTCAGAGTATCTTGGTCTCCCGTAAGGGGGAGAGGAAGATAGCCATTCTCGTCCGTGAGCTGCAAAAGCTCCATCAGAATAGCAGCCTCTTCAGAGGAAATGCTAAATCGCGACTGAACCGCGCTTAGCTCAACTGCGTCAAAAGACTCCCTCAATGCAGAAGAAAGCAGTATGAGCTTATAGACAGCTGACGATATGTTTTTTCTTCCAAAAGAGGTGTTTTTAACAGCCATTGGCAACCTCGCTTAAAGACCCTTTCCACTTTGCGAGAAGAGACTCTGGAGACCTTGGAATTAATCCATGAGCAAGAATCCAAGATAAAGCGGTGTCTTCATGAGCGTAAGTAACGGTCCACAAAGCGCCATTAGAGAGGAGCTCAACATCCCCTTGACCTTGCGAGAAATGTTCAAAAGCAGCGAGTATATTTTTGGGGACAAACGCGGTAAGCGTGTCTGCTTGCAATCCGAGCTGGAAATCAAGGAGTTTATAGTCTTTTGAATCAAACTCTTCTGGTATGGAGAAGGACTCATTTTTAAGAATCGCGGCATCTAAAACACGGTCAACGCGAAAAGTTTTGATGGAAGCGCTCTCAGTACCGGATGAAAAATCTTGGGCCACAAAGTATAGAAGTCCCTGTGAAACAAAGAAGTCCAGCACGCCCAGATGTTTTTGCTTAACTAGGTCCTGTGAGTTTGTGTAGGTGATGTTTACCAGTTGTTTAGAGCTGAGTGATTCGTATAGAACAGGAAAGACTTTGTTTTGGGAAGAAGCGCTGAGTTTTTGGCTGCCTGACTTACCTGACTCCAAGGAATAAAAGTTACCCACAATTTTAGAGAGCGCGTTTCTCAATTCCTCTTGGTATACAAACGTTGCGTCAGTGAGAATTGCACTGCAGATTACAAGCAGCTGATTGGCATCTTCAGGGCTTAAGTCGTACGAGGAATTAAAGAAATTCGAGTCCGAAAGATAGAATGACTTTTCTTTTCCCGTTTTTACCTCTGTAATTGCAAATCCAAGCTGTTTCAAAACAGTGCGATCTCTTGAAAAAGTTCTTAAAGCAGAATCGGTAGATAAATCTGAGTAAATCGCTGCATATATTTCTGCCGAGGGTAGAGGTCCCTTTTGAATTAGCAGCATAAATAGCGAGAAAATCCTCCAGGCACCAAGTTCATTATTACCTAGAGTTTGATTGTTTGGAGCCATATCCACCTCCCGCTTTTTGCTAGTTGAACTCAAATCTCTCTAAACATATACGAAAGTTTTTGATATTTAGTGCAGAATTTCTAAATTTGGACGTAAAAATACACTTTAACCGCTATATTTCGATATAAGACGTATACTAATGACGTATATATGAAACCTGTCAGAAGACATGCCAACGAAGGACGTAGTATGGCCATCACACATGACTATGTTGACTATCTAGACGAGCAGATTGATATTGCTCCTGCCGGTAGCCAAGAGGAGCTTCAGGCTGCTCAAACCATTGCTGAAGAAATGAAACTTCACGGGCTTGAGGCAACCATTGAAGAATTTGACGCTAAGTCTATTAAGAGTCTTGGCTACTCAATCTATCTAATCCTCCTCTTCATTGGCGTTATTTTTGCAGGCACTGGTAATGCAGCACTCATTGCTTTTGGCTTTCTGCTTGTCGCTGGTTTTGGCGCACTTACGTGTCTCAAGTATTTTGGTAATGACATTCTGGGTTCATTTGGATCTTCTATTAGGAGCCAGAACGTTGTTGCTAAACACGAGGCCACTGGTGAGCTTGTCGCAAAAGGCAATCGTCCAATCGTAATTGTTGCTCACTATGACTCTCCACATACAAACTTCCTTGTTGAGTCCCCTGTAGCAAAGTACGTACCGCTTGCACAGAGGTATGCTCGTTGGTGTGTAGTTGCCGTGTTTGTTGCTACGTTTGTTCAGATTCTTCGTTTCCTTCCTGATCCAGTTCGTGTCCTTTTCTGGATTGTTGGTATTCTTGCAGCTCTTCCACTTGTTGCTCTTTCTGTCGCAACTATTGCAGAGCGTTTTGCACCTTGCACTATTGGCGCAAACAACAACAAGTCTTCAGTTGCAGCACTTCTTGGTATTCTCGAGAATGTCCGTCCTACTGGTCATCGACCCGAGGTTGTTCATCATTTTGCAGGAGATGCAGCTGCACTTATCCCAGAGCCTGATGAGGTGGAAGGCGTCCGCCACGGCGAGGAAGTTCTTAATTCACTGGGCATTCTTCCTGAGGATTGCGAAGTAAGCTACGTTGCTTATGACACTACTGGCGCAAGCCAGACTGCATCTCTCGAGGATGTTGCAGAGGCTGTAAATGCAACAACAGAAGAAGAGCGGACTGAGGATGCTTCTGCTGACAACACCGTTGCGTATGATTCTGTTGACGATGAGCTCAATGCAACTATGAAGCAGGTTCATGAATCCGCTGATGCAGATACAACGCAGGTACAGCCTGAAGCAACACATGAGCTCCATGCTAAGAACGACTTTGCTCGTCGTGCGTCCCTCTTTGATCTTCCTGATCCTTCTGGCGACGCCGTTGATCCTCTAGCTCCATCTTCCGAGCCAGCTCCTCACTATGTTCCAGCTCCAACATCTGCACCTTCTCCAGAGGCAGAAGATGCAGAGAGCCCATTCGACACCATTTCGGCTGATGAGGGTCTCACAGAGGTACAGGACGCAAAGACTCCTGAGGCAAAGCGTCGCTCCTTTAGACTCTTTGGTCGTAACGACGGACCATCAGATGATTGGAAGGGCGGAGCAGCTCCATCTGCAGAGAATCGTGAAGATACTGACTCTGAGGATGCATCTGTTGTCTCTGAGGATGATCTTCGTAATGCTGTTCTTTCACTTTCTGATGACGAGCTCATTGCACACGATATTTGGTTTGTTGCACTTGGAGCGTCTGATTTTGACCACGCAGGCATGAGGGAGTTCCTCGCAAAGCATAGAACTGATATTCGCGGAGCTTTTCTCATTAACCTTGATTGTGTTGGTGCTGGTACGCTTTCCATTCTTAAGAATGAGGGAATTGGCAACGTCCGCCGCGCTGATCGCAGAATGACTCGACTCCTTTCTACTATTGCAGCTGATCTTCATATTGATGTTGAGCAGAGTGCATTTGACTGGGACACCACTGATGCAACTCCTGCAATGCAGAATTCAGTTCGTTCTGTTACCTTGATGGGCTTGAGTGAGGATGGACTTCCTGCGCTAAGCCGCACCGCTGCCGATGTTCGCGAGAACGTTAATGCTGGTCAGTGTGCTGACGCTGCAGCCCTTGTTACTGAGCTTATTAGACGCTCATAAACGAACAAGAAACTAGTACAAATTTTTAAGAAAGGGCAGAGAGTTCTGCCCTTTCTTTGTTTGAGCAGCAAGATAAGATCACACAACTAAAGAGGACGTCTTATTTTTGCTGTAAATACATGAGTGCATCCAATAAGTACTGATCCTGCCAGAGCAAACAAAAGAGGAATTGCATACGCATTGTCTGCCGTGCCCGGAAGATGGGGCTTAGGAGCTACGCGAATAGTCTGAGCTTTAGAGTGACTGTCGGTGTGCGATGCAACCTCTTCACCACTTTTTGAGATTGTTTCGTAGGCGGTAACTTCTTTGCCCTCCAGTGAGGCGGTCCTTACAGAAAAAGGAACTGCAGCTTCTCCTGATGAGGTAGGAGCTTTGAAGTGGACAGTTCCGCGAGCGATGGGCTCCGCCGTACCTTCTTGGAGCTGCTTTGTTTCATAGAGTTCTCCAGTAATTTCGTACTCTTCCCCTGGAGTAAGTCCTTCATATTTGATGTGATCAACAAGATTGAGTTTCTCGGCATATTCAGGATTTTTTGATCCAGCAGCATCCACAAGCATCGTTTGTAAAGAAATTCTTTCATCAATGAGTTCAGGTGCTTCTACAGTCTCTTCAGAAGTAAGAGTGACCGTTGGGTTCCATTCTTTGTTGAGAGAGTATCCTGCTGGAGCCGTAATCTCTTTAAGTGAATAGGAGCCAAAGGGAAGGTCTTTAACCGCCGCCTCTCCAGATTCGTCTGTTTCTACTGTGGTGACAACTTCGTGAGGAGCAATCCATTTTCCCTGATAGAAGATGGGTTGAGCAGAGCTATTAGTTAGCTCAATTTTGGCACCCTTCAGACTTGGCATTTCATCCGCTTCAGAATAACCATCGGTCGAACTTAGAGAAGTATGCCCGATTTTCTTAACTTTAAGATTTCCTCTTATTACCTCGTCTTTGAAGGTAAAGGAGTGCTCAGACGAGGAATTCTCTTTTCCGCTAGAAAGATTTGTCCAGATAAGCTTGCCGTCTTGGCTTGATAGCTTCCAGGTTTGAAGTGAATGTTCTGGAAGTTTATAGCCTTCAGGTGCTTGAATTTCTTCGATCTGGTAATACCCCAAAGGTAGCCAGGGTTTCTCGCCAAGAGTAAGGAGGTCATCCCCAGAAACCTTATGATCTGCATCAAAAGAAACAAAACCTTGAGAATCAGTCGAGAAAACCCATGTTCTTAGTGTTGTTTCAGCAGAGCCGCTATAGGTCACTTTAAAAAGAGCACCCTGTAGCGTTGCGTTTCCTTGGGGAGAAGCGCTTTGCTGCTCAGAACGAGCGTCTTCGTCGAGGCTAGTGCTGTGGTCAAAGTCTTGTTTTGAAATGCGTAGATCAAACTCTCCAATAGGAGTATCGGTAACCGTGAGAGTGCTCTCATCCTGGTTTGTTATTTCTACAGCATGAATTGTTTGATCAAGAAGAAAGCCCTTTGGTGCAGCGGTTTCTTTTACGTACACCGTTCCAACAGGAAGATTGTCGAGCGTTGCAGACCCAGATTTATCAAGGGTGAGACTACCAAGAAGATTGGTACAACTTTCGTCGGAATATACTCCGTAAACAGCGCCTTCTAGGGTGTAGTGCTCGTTATTTGAAGTGACATCAGGCAATAAGGAGCTTTTGGTAACTTTGAGTGAACCAGATTGCTGTCCAAAGAAAAACAGAACCTGTTTGTCTCCTGTGGGTACAAAGAGCTTGGCAACTCCGTTTTCTGGACTGCCGCCGTTGGTTTGAGCATAGTTCATAGCATCGGAATAGAACTGCTCAATAGGCTGATGAAGTTCTGCCTGAGGAACACTTACCGCAAGCGCATGGGCTTCACCGCGCATAACAGCCCACAGTGCAAACTGTGTAATAGCGCGAGCTCTCCAGCCCGTATATCCATACACGTCCTTTTCTTGGGACGCAGTAGCTCCATGATAGATGATGTAATCAATAGCTCGAAGCTGTTCATTTGTATACGTTCCACCGCGAGCGCCGTTGGCTGAGGTGAGCTTTGTATAAGATTGCGGGTCAACCACACTTCCCCTTGCTCCTGGCCATGCACCATAGTGGTTAAATTCGTCTCCACAGTAGAGATAGGTACCGTCGCTAGCAGTCCACATGGGAATTTGCTGTCCACCAGGAAAATCTTCTCTTTGAGCAACGGTAAATGAGGGCTCTTGTGCAAAAGCAAGCCTATGAGCAGGCTTTAGGAAAAAATGGCTGAGGAGAAGTACTCCAAGTAACAGAGGAATAAACCAGAAGTGAAAGACAGAAGACGGGGTTTGTCTTCGTGCAGCTGTTTCCTTCTTAGGTTTTGAGGATTTTGTGATAAACATGCGTGCCTCCAAACTGAAGAATCAGAGGTAGATTGCGTATATGGAGATATTTGGTAATGCATAAATGTGAGCTTTTGTTGCAACATATAGACAATTAGTGTTAACGTATTCAGTAATCAGTAACACTTACTAATTAATGAGGTTATCGTGCGTTACAGCAAGCAACGTGAGGCAATTCGTACTTACATGGAAGGTCGCCATGACCATCCAACAGCAGATAGTGTGTATGCAGCAGTAAGAGAGGAGTTACCAAACATCTCTCTTGGAACTGTTTACCGTAACCTTATGCAGCTTGTTGACGCAGGTGAGCTCCAGGTTGTTAATACCGGCGATAATATCTCTCGTTTTGATCCAACCACAACCGAGCATGCACACTTCCAATGTCATGAGTGTGGCCGTGTCTTTGATGTTGACGGACCAGTTCTGAGGGACCTTACCAGCCTCACCAAGGATTCTTGCGGCGAGGTTGACTCTTACGCTCTGTGCTTTACGGGTATTTGTAACGAGTGCCTAGCTAAGAACCCAGCGCTCCATCACAGCGTTAACTAATGTGTCGCAACAAAACAGCTTTCTTTAGGACCGGTGCTTCACCGGTCTTTTTCTTTATGGGGGAGCCTCAGGTTTGCGAGAAAACCTGTCTGCTAGACGTGCCCGCAGACCCGCATGTCCTACAGAAGGGAAGCTACTTGGCATGACGAGGTCTCCGCCAAGCAGCTTTGCCCGAGGAAGGCGGAGTTGTCGGGTAGAGAGCAGGCGCCTATAAGAGATGGGATAGTGGTGTGCGGGGGTTTCTCGCCAGAAGTACTTTTGCATAGCGCTCCTTTCGTTGGAGAGCATGCTAAAGAGTGACTTTGCGCCTATTCTGACCAGCGCTTGTCCAGTTTCTGACGGAGAAAATTTGTGTAGGCGCATATTTGTTGTATATGCGCAGCTAGGCAGAAAACAACTCATCAAACTTTTATCTAGTTGCCGAGCAAGCGATTAAAAGGCAAAAAATACTGTGATAAAATCTACACAATTGCGGGTATCGCCAAGTGGTAAGGCAATGGCTTCCCAAGCCATCATCCGCGGGTTCGAATCCCGTTGCCCGCTCCAAAGACATATAAGAGCCCTTCGGGGCTCTTTTTATGGACAAGATTGAAATTTGGCGTTGTGAAGAAGGTTGTTCGGGTAGAAGTTGAGCGGAAATATTTTGGATATATCTTTGATAGAGCGTGCTTAAGTACTCGAATTACGCGGATTGATGGCTGAAGGGAACAACATGGCACAAATTCCTATGACAGATCAAGAGGTAAAGATCGCCCTTGATGCGCTGTCTGATCAGATTGATAAATACGCAGAGCTTCTTGTAAAGAAGGGATGCGCAATTTCTGAGGGAAGTCAGCTGGTAATTAATGCTTCGATTGAGATTGCTGATTTTGCCCGTAGGGTTCAGCGAGCAGCTTATGCGGCTGGCGCAGAATTTGTCACAGTTATTTGGGGCGATCAAGAGTCCTCAAGAATTATGTACGAAAACGTTGACCTAGCGAGTCTCTCTAAGACACCAAGCTGGAAGATCGAGCAGCTTAACTCCCTTGCAGAGCAGGGTGCGGCATTTTTGTTCCTCTCGTCTGATAATCCAAATGCTCTAAAGGGAATTGATCCAGAAAAACCAGCTGCTGTTTCTCGCGCAAGAAACTTAGAGTGCGACGTCTTTAGAAACGGCATGGACTTTGGTAAAAACGTTTGGTGTATTGCTGGTGTTCCTGCAGCTGAATGGGCAAAGGTAATTTTCCCAGAGCTTTCTGAGGCTGAGGCAATCTACAGGCTTTGGATTGCAATTTTGGACGTTGCTCATGCAAGTGGAGAAGATCCTCAGAGTGCTTGGGAGACCCACAATGCAACATTTGAGAAAACCAAGCGCTTCATGAATTCTCATCAGTTTGAAGAGCTTCGCTATGAATCTTCAAATGGAACTAATCTGACTATCTGCATGAATCCAGGACATCTTTGGGAGGGCGGCGCTGGAAAGACGCAGGATGGAACGTTGTTCTTCCCTAACATTCCTACCGAGGAAGTCTTTACAACGCCAAACTATCGCAAGGTAAACGGCACTGTTCACTCTGCGTTGCCTCTGATTCATGCCGGCCAGATTGTTAAAAACTTCTGGTTTACCTTCAAAGACGGCGAGGTTGTTGACTACGGCGCTGAGCAGGGCAAAGACGTTCTGACTTCTATTGTTTCTCAAAAGGGCGGTAAGTACCTGGGAGAATGTGCTCTTATCTCTAAGAACACGCCTATTCGCCAGAGCGGTATTCTGTTCTACGATACCCTGTATGACGAGAATGCTAGCTGCCATTTAGCACTTGGAATGGGCTTCCCAGAGTGCCTGAAGGGCGGCCTTGAGATGAGTCCAGATGAGCTTTTGGCCCACGGTGTTAATCAGAGCACTACGCACGTTGATTTTATGATTGGTGCAGACGATTTGAACATTTGGGGAATTTCTGCCGATGGAAAAGAAACACCAATTTTCGTAAATGGACAATGGGCATGGGAGTAAACTGCTACACTATCCTAGTTGCGTGGTAAAATTGCCACGCCCGATAATGGGCCGTTAGCTCAGTTGGTAGAGCAGGGGACTTTTAATCCCAAGGTCTAGGGTTCGAACCCCTAACGGCCCACCAGGTAATTCAAAGGTCGGGTACCATAGTGGTACTCGACCTTTTCTTTTACGAGCAGAAGGAGTCTCATCGTGGTAGATCGCTACACCGGCAAAGAAATGGGCCACATCTTTTCTTTGGAGAACAAGTACGCCGTTTGGCAGGAGATTGAAGTCCTTGCGTGCGAAGCACAGGCTGAGCTTGGTGTTATTGGCATTTCTCGCGAAGAGGCAGCTTGGATTCGTGAACACGCTGCGTTTAACCGCGCTGAGGTAGACGAGATTGAGGCTGTTACCAACCACGACGTCATTGCCTTCCTGACCAATATGGGCTCCTACATCGATGCCAAGGTTCCAGAGGGTGAGCTTAAGCCAAGTCGCTGGGTTCACTACGGCATGACCTCAACGGACCTGGGCGACACCGCCCTTTGCTATCAGCTCACCCAGGCGTGTGACCTGCTTATTGCTGCGGTTCGTCGCTGCGCTGCTATCTGCAAGCGTCGCGCATTTGAGGAGCGCGATACTCTGTGCGTTGGTCGTACTCATGGCATTCATGCTGAGCCTATGACCTTTGGCATGAAATTTGGTAGCTGGGCCTGGGAGTTTAAGCGCGACCTTGACCGCTTGAAGGATGCTCGTAAAAGCGTTGCCTATGGCGCTATTTCTGGTGCGGTTGGAACCTATTCTTCCATTGATCCCTTTGTTGAAGAGTACGTTTGCGAGAAACTTGGTCTTGTCCACGATCCACTTTCAACCCAGGTAATTTCTCGCGACCACCACGCGTACCTTGCTGGTGTTCTGGCAACCGTTGCCGCTACCTGCGAGCGTATTGCAACTGAGATGCGTGCGCTGCAGAAGACTGATACCCTCGAGGCTGAAGAGCCATTCCGCAAGGGCCAGAAGGGCTCTTCCGCTATGCCTCACAAGCGCAACCCCATTACTGCCGAGAAGATCTGTGGTTTGTCCCGCGTAGTTAAGGCAAATGCACAGGTTGCCTTTGATAACGTTGCTCTTTGGCACGAGCGTGACATCAGCCACTCTTCCGCTGAGCGCGTGGCCCAGGCAGACAGCTTTATTGCTCTTGACCACATGCTGTCAAAGCTTGAGTTCCTGCTTGATGGCATGGTCCTGTATCCAGAGCAGATGATGGCCAACCTCAATAAAACCCGTGGCATGCTCTTCTCGTCAAAGGTTCTTCTTGCCCTGGTCAACACTGGTATTACTCGTGAAGAGGCATACAAGATTGTTCAGTCCAACGCTATGAAGGTCTGGGCAGATATTCAGCAGTGCAAGGAAGGACCATCCTACCAGGAGCTTCTTGAGGCAGATCCAGCCTGTACGCTGAGCCATGAGGAGCTTGAGAAAATCTTTGATCCTCGCGCATTCCTTACCCGTTCAAACGTTTTGTTTGACCGTCTTGAGCATCTTGAATTGGACTAAATCGTGTCACTGTTTGGGAACATTTCTCGTCGAAACTTCTTTAAGACGGGAGCGGCTGGTGTCGTAGTTGCGGGTGCAATTAGCATTGCGGCTGGCTGCTCTCATCAAGAAGGCTCGGGAGATGCAGGAAAACCGCTGGTACTTGACGAGTCTTCTGGCACAAATGTGCTGGACTCCTATAGCTCGACGGAGTATTCTGCCCAACCTAGCCAGACCTGGAATCTTCCTTTGGGAAGCGTGTTGCATCCAGCCGATGGAAATTGGATTCCTGTCACCACGGCCGGAGCGTCTGCTACGCCAATGGTAAAGGGCTCTGCTCTTTCGCTGACGTCTGGCCAGGTTGTTGACGTTGTTCCTGCGGCTCAGATGAACAATACCACCGCCGTAATTTACGACGTTCGCTGCTCCGACTCCGTTTATGCATGGGTTGAGGTGGACACCACAACCTTTGACTGGGAGCTTCTCGCTGCACCATTTTCTGACGGTAAGCTTACTGGAGATGCAAAGGTCCTCTACAAAGCCGATAAAAACTGGGATCCGGCTCCGTTTTCCTGCGGAGACGATAAAGTGGTTTGGCTAGTCCAACCAGCTTCTTCTGGCGAGAAAACCCGTGAATCTTCTCACTGCTACGTGTGGCGTGTGGGGGATGCTGAGGGAACGGATGCCGTTGAATCTCCAGGTAGATTTGCTACTGCACCGTCTGTCTCAAAGGGTGTAGTTACCCTTACTCCTCGAGTTCGCGCCTCCGAAGGTACCTTCTATGGCGTTACAGCATACCTGCTGGGGGATAACCTTAAAACCAAGGTTGACCAGCTTGTAATGCCTCAATCTGTCAAGCCTTTTGCAGCAAGTCGCGTAGACGATAAGTTTATTGTGTCGGTTGAAGCAAGTTATGACTCGGGTGGCCTGTTGGGCAAGATGGGAACATATATCCTGCCTGCTTCAGGCGAAAACCCTTACGTCATAGAGCGTGAACCTTATGCAATATCGGCAGGTAAAGGTAGCCTTTACATAGTTAAGAGCCGCGCCTCTTACGTGCTTGTTGATACGCAAAATCAAACGGCAAACTGGCTCTATTCAATGGATAGAAGCGTTGATTACGGAGAGTTTCCTGCTCGAGAAGGCAACTGTGATTCTTTTGTAACCTACTCAACTGTTAAAGATCCTACCAGCGGATATCCGGCTTCCGTGACAGTTCGTGTTTTTTCTTTGTAGATTATTTGTAGGTATAGAGATAGAATGAATACAAATAATTAATGAATAATCGTAATGTGCCATACGCACATACATGCAGGGCAAAAGAAAAGGGGAGACAATGGCTTCCGACGAGAAGAAAATTCTGATTGTCGAAGATGAGAAAGTCATCCGTGACGCCGTCTCAGCATATCTTGAGCGCGAAAATTACGTTGTTAAGGGCGTGGGCGACGGTCAAAGTGCAGTTGAAGAGTTTGAAAAGCACGCATTTGACCTGGTGATTCTCGATCTTATGCTGCCAAAGCTTTCTGGAGAGCGCGTTTGCCGTGCAATTAGAGACACCTCTAACGTGCCTATCATTATGCTTACCGCAAAAGGAGAGGTAGAAGACAGGATTATTGGTCTTGAACTTGGTGCTGATGACTATCTTGTTAAGCCTTTCTCGCCACGTGAGCTGGTGGCACGTGTTCGTGCACTGTTCCGTCGCACGTATTCTGAGCCAGATACTGCTGTTGACGTGCTTGATTACGGCACCCTTACTATTGATATTTCTGGTCACAAGATTCTCATCAACAACGAGGAAGTTGACCTGACCGCTTCAGAGTTTAAGCTGCTCACCACCCTTGCTCGCTATCCTGGCCGCGTGTACACACGTATGGAGCTTGTCGAGAAGGTCCTGGGCTACGACTTTGAGGGCTATGAGCGCACTATTGATTCGCATGTCAAGAACTTGCGCGCAAAGCTCGGCGATGATCCTCGTAATCCTCGCTGGCTGTTCACCGTTCACGGTGTTGGCTATCGCTTTGAGGCTGGCAACGCTAGCCATGAGTCCTAAGCTTTAGAGCTTTGGCGCTCTTCAAGAAACATCACTCAAATTCTCTTAAGAACCCTCCGGAAACTGAGGGTTCTTATAAAACTATTAAGCCCGATCCCGTTGGCACTCAAAGCTTTACCACCCGTATGGCAGCCTTCTTTGCGCTAACTGCCGTCATGACGGTATTGGTGCTTATTTCTGTTTTAGGTATTGTCTGGGAAAACCGTTTTACTACTTATACCAGGGAGAACCTACAAAACACCGTTGATACTACCGCGCTCAATATGTCTCAGGCATACGCGCGCGCAGAAGGCTGGAATGCCGACGTTCTCTCTATTGCACGTCAGGCCTCTGCAACCAATGCCGATATTGGTATCCAGGTCTTAGATGTTTCTGGCGTGGTTCTGTATGACGACTCGGCACCAAATGCTCGCCGACCTGGTGGAAATAGTGCGTTATCTGGCCCTCAGACGGGTGACGCCGTGGTTTATGCAGTTGTCCAAAACCTACAAGGTGAGCCTGTGGGCAGCATTAGAATTTGGACGTTTGGTTCTGAGCCGTTCCTGACCCAGCGAGACATTGCGTTCCGTAATGGCTCTTACCAGGCAATTAGTCTTGCTGCAGCCATTGCAATTTCGCTTTCGGGGTTAATTGGTATTTTGGCCTCACGTTCACTTACCAAGCCCGTACGCCGTATTACCGAGACAGCTGTTCAGATCAGAAGCGGCAATCTTGCGGCTCGTTCAGGCATCCGTGGCGAGAATGAACTGGGGCGTCTGGGAGAAACCTTCGACGACATGGCGTCTTCACTCGAAAGAGACATTAAGCTTGAACGTCGTCTGACCAGTGATGTTGCACATGAGCTCAGAACTCCGCTCATGGCTATCATGGCCACCGTTGAAGCAATCCAAGATGGTATTTTACCTGCAGATGAAGAGCGCTTGGAAAACATTGTGTCTGAGAGTAGACGTCTTTCTCGCCTGGTAGACGCCATGCTCCACCTCTCGAGACTTGAGAACGGAAAGACAAAGTTTAACCCAGAAAGCGTCAATGTTGTGGCTATGGTGGCGAGTCTTGTTGCGGTACAAGAAACACTCTTCAAGGAGAATAACCGCACGTTGACCTTTGTGGATAAGACACCAGAGGGCAATTGTTTTGTTGATATTGATTCGGACATGATCCGAGAAGCCCTGACCAATTTGTTGAGCAACGCTATCCGCTATACCGACGACGGGGGTCATGTTGTTATAACCGTATCAATCGACGATAACGATGCGGTTATCTCCGTGACTGATGACGGTATGGGAATTGCTCCTGAGGACATTACACAGACCTTCTCGCGATTCTGGCGCGCCGAAGAAAGCCGCGAGCGCGCTTCGGGCGGTCTTGGCGTTGGATTGGCAATCACAAAAGAGATTATGGACCGTCATAACGGCACTATCTCGGTAGAATCCGAGCTTGGAAAGGGCACGACCTTCTCGCTGCACCTTCCTCTGCTTGCCCAAAATAATATCTCTGTAACAGATACTTTGTTGTAGGCCGATTTTTGGGCATTTTGCCGTACAATCAAAAGTCCTGCAATACAACGCGCTTTGCGCAGAAGTGAGGTCATTGTGGCTGGAGCTGAGCTTCGTCCCGATTCGCACGGTAAGGTTCGCGATATCTACGATTGTGGCGACAAACTTTTGATGGTTGCGAGCGATCGCATTAGTGCTTTTGATTTTATTCTCCCCGACGAGATTCCTTTTAAGGGAGAAATTCTGACACGTATCAGCGCTTTCTGGTTTAATCGCTTCAAGGACCTTCTGCCTAACCACATGATTTCTGTTCTGCCAGATCAGACTCCTGAGCAGTTTGCAGATTACACTGAGTATCTTGCTGGCCGCGCAATGCTAGTAAAGAAAGCACAGACCGTGCCAATCGAGTGCATTGTCCGTGGTTACCTTACTGGTTCTGGCAAAAAGACCTATGACCAGGACGGTACCGTCTGCGGCATTAAGCTGCCTGATGGTCTGACTGAGGCATCTAAACTTCCTGAGCCAATCTTTACACCTTCAACTAAGGCTGAGCTTGGCGATCATGACGAGAATATCTCGTTTGAGCGCTGCTGCGAGATTGTTGGTGAGGATGTTGCTACTCAGCTGAAGGAAGCCTCGCTTGCAATTTATAAGGCTGCTGCAGAATATGCTGCAACTCGTGGAATTATTATTGCGGATACCAAATTTGAGTTTGGTTTTATCGACGGAAAACTTACACTTATTGATGAGTGCCTTACACCTGATTCAAGTCGTTTCTGGCCTGCTGAGGGTTATTCTGAGGGACACGTTCAGCCAAGCTACGACAAACAGTATGTGCGCGATTGGCTGAAAGCCCACTGGGACATGCAAGGAGAGCCACCTCATCTTCCAGAAGAGGTTATTGAGGGTACGTCCGAGCGTTATCGTACGGCATTCCAGATTATTACGGGAACTGAGTTTGTACCACTGAAGGAGACCAATGTCACTGCGTGACACCATTACAGGCGCAACCAAAGAAGCGCGTGAGGCTACCGCAAGCCTTTCAAAGAAAGAAACCTCTGAGGAGACTGAGCGTCCTTCGTATTCCGCTTTTGGTCGCAAATCTGCTGCTACTGCTAAACCAGTACGAGAGGCAGCTGCGTCTGTACGCGTGAGTGGCTCTGGCTCGGGTTCCAGCGCTCCAAAGAGCAAAGAGGAGAAGCGTGCTGCACGTGCTCGTCAGCGCGAGCGCGAGGATATCCGCAGCCGTGGATTTGAGGCAATGCTGCGCGCAGATCCAGACTACCATCGTGCTGAGCGCGTTTGGTGGGTCTTCCTGGGTCTTGGCTTTGTAGCAACCATCATTACGCTGGTGCTTTCTTATATGGTTCCTGAGTCTAGGGATTTGAACACTGGCGTTGGTATGATTTCTGCCATCATGCTGGTCTTTGCTTACTTCTGCATCTTTGGTTCGGTCGTCTACAGCTTCTTTAAGATGCGTCCTCTTCGTAAGAAGATTGAAGCTAAGGTTGCTGGCATGACCGACAAGAAGCTCAACGATTTCTACCTTGAGCGTCAGGCCGAGTACGACAGAAAGAGGGCCGAGCGCAAGGCTCGTCGTAAGTAGCGGCTTCGTGCTGCTGCCGGCGCCGCAAGCGTTAGCGAGCGCACAGCACTTCTCGTCACGCAGTTGCTAGCTTGCTAGCAAGATTTGCGTACGCGAGCCTACGTGAGTAGAATATCCCACATGCCTTCGTAGCTCAGGGGATAGAGCACCGCTCTCCTAAAGCGGGTGTCGGCCGTTCGAATCGGCCCGGGGGCACCATTGATTTCAAACCGGCAGCTTAGCGCTGTCGGTTTTTTCTTTCTGCAGCGTGTTAGCTTCGGCTTTTAGGCTTGGTGTGCAAATAGTGCGGTTTTGGTAGGTCTTACTGGGGAATCGACTAGCTTTTAACTAAGTTAACCAGGAAACTAGAGCATCTTGCCTGACGGCTAAGAGGTCTCATTAACCGATATACATTTATATGCATAAACTTTATTTAATATGCTGAATAATGAATATGAATATATAAAGAATTTAACTATGGGTAAATTCCGCTTCTAAGGAACACACCTATGTCAGATATTCTGCACAATTGCGGGCATATTACACACCTAATGAAGATAATCTGCACGTTTAAGGTATTTTCAGCGCAATGTATACGTCTTTTTGACAGATTATCTGTCATAGGTGTGTTTAACCATTTTTCCTGCAGCAAAAAAGCCCTGCAACCGAATGTGGTTGCAGGGCTTGAACGTACTGGTTGTGCTCATTGCGCTGCTTGGAGCCGCGTGTCGCGCGCTTTGCGACGCCCGCCGCACTGCGACGTTCGCGACAGCGCGCCGTGCGCGCAGAGCTTACGCTGATGGGCGAGGTCCGCTGGAGACGCGAATGGTGATCGTAGCACCAGGTGCGGCGCTTGATGGCGTCTGTCCAACTACGTTACCGGTTGCGACGTTGTCGTCGTATACCCAGACGGTATTGACCTGGAAGCCGGCGTTCTCAAGTGTGGTTTGAGCCGTCTCAAAGTCCTTGCCAACAACGCTTGGAACAGATCCGCTTTGGGCGCCAGACGAAACAACGATCGTTACGGTAGAGCCCTTATCTGCCTTGCCGTTAGCTGGAGACTGGGAGATAACGCGGCCCTCAGGCACGCTCGACGAAGGCTGCTGCTGAGTATCTACCTTGAAGCCTGCATCTTTCAGGACATCAGATGCACGCTCGGCAGTCATCTCCGTGACGTCTGGAACATCTGCCTTACCCTTGCCAGAAGACAGGTGATAGGTGATGGTATCGCCAGCTTTGGCGTCGCTACCTGCGGCTGGTTCCTGAGTTGCAACGTAACCAACGGTAACGTCGTCCGACTCAACTGAATCGCCATTTCTAGCCTTAAGGCCAACGGCAGCAAGAGCGGACTCAGCCTCTGACGGGCTCTTGTTGGTGAGGTCAGGTACCTTAACTGCCGCGGCGGGCTTGGCGCCCTTAGAAACAACAAGATTGATAGCAGTTCCTTCAGCGGCCTGCCTGTTAGCGCTTGGAGTTTGGTCAATGACCTGGCCTTCAGGTGCAGAATCGCTATAGCTTTCTGTAACAGTTCCCAGCTTAAAGTGGCTGCCAGAAGCATTCAGCGCCTGAGTTGCCTGGTCTTTTGTCTGACCAACAAACTGTGGAACCAGATACTGCTGGGAAGAGTTGCCGAGCATCTGTGCAATAGCAAAGCCCGCAAGAGCCAGGACAACTAAAGCGCCTAAAACGCCGAGAATAACGTTGCGCTTGTGACGCTTATTCTCGCGCTTGTCCAGCTCATCGGCCTCTTCACGAGAATGGACGCGGTTCAAGCGACCAGTGTCGCCACCGCGAGTAATGTAGGTGTTGGAGCCGTCGATGCCGCGACGATCCAACCTGGAAGTTGGCTGAGGTGGCGTCACAATGCGGGGGCTCACGGTGGTATTGCTTGGAATAGTGGCGCGACCAGCAATGAAATCGCGCAGCGCACGAGCAAGCTCGTCAGCGCTCTGATAGCGGTCAGCTGGGTTTTTCTCCATGCAGCGAAGAATGATTGCCTCGAGTGCAGGGTCAACGTTAGGGTTGATCAGCGATGGTGGCTGAGGAGCCTCGTTGACCTGCTTCATAGCAACGCTAATAGCGTCGTCACCAGCAAAAGGCACGCGACCAGTAGCAGCCTCGTACATGACAATTCCCAAGGAATAGATATCGGTGGTTGGTCCCAAAGGCTTGCCGGTACTTTGCTCTGGAGAAACGTAATGAGCGGTGCCAAGAACAGAGTTATCGGTGGTTAGACTGCTGTTCTTTGCGCGAGCAATACCAAAGTCCATGACCTTGATGTTGCCATCTGGCTGGACCATGATGTTCTGTGGTTTGATGTCACGGTGAATGATGTCGTGACGGTGTGCTACAGACAGCGCCTGAGCAATCTGAGAGCCAATCTGAGCCACCTTACGGGAATCAAGGGCTCCATGCTTGCGGATGCCGCTCTTAAGGTCTGTACCGCGCAGGTACTCCATGACAATGTAGTAGGACTCGCCGTCCTTGCCCCAGTCGTAGACCGAGACAATATATGGACTGGAGAGGGCTGCTGCAGCCTGAGCCTCCTGCTTAAAACGGGCAGCAAAGGACGGGTCATTTGCGTACTGAGGCAGCATCATCTTGATGGCAACAGTACGACCAAGCACCTGGTCCTGTCCGCGGTAAACGGTGGCCATTCCACCGGTACCAATTTTGTCTTGAACCTGGTAACGCCCACCGAGCATTCTACCTGGCATAACTCAACTCCTATCAAGCGTGCGATTTTCTCGCCACGTCACTTACTATCTTAGAACACACCCAACTACTTGGGGAGAAGACCGTGCGATGTTTTGAGTGCTACGAAGCAGCTCCCAAAGCTTGGATATTCAGGCACTGCGCAAGAACACGTCCGCCAACCTGAGCACCGTAACCCAAGACGTTCTCGCCGTTGCCTTCGATGACAACAGAAACAACAAGGGTTGGGTGGTCATAAGGCGCAAAACCGATGAAGAACGAGTTAAAGTTACCGTTCTCAACGTCTGCCGTACCTGTTTTACCCGCAATCTTGACACCCGGAACGCGGGCTCCCATACCGGTGCCGGATTCAACAACGCCTAGCATTGCCTCTCGGACCTGCGCGGCGGTATCTGCAGATACGGCCTGGCCAAGCGATTTTGGTGACGTTGTAGAAACAACAGCTCCCTCTGGCGAGAGAACGCGATCAACAATGTAAGGGTTCATGACCACGCCGCCGTTAGCAATTGCTGCTGCTACAACAGCGTTTTGCATGACGGTAGTCTGAGGACCTGCAGGACTTGCGTGCTCTCCAACAGGAAGGCCGCAAGCTGCCCAGCCAAGCTCCCAAGTGGTCATCTCGGCAGGATTTGGCATCAGCGATGGAGTTGTGGAGAAGTCCTGACCAAGTGCGGTGCCATAACCAAAGGCACGTGCATAGCTGACCAGGTTGTCCGCGCCGAGCGCGACGCCAAGCTGTGCCAAAGCCGTATTGGAAGAGCGGGCAAACGCTTCGCGCAGAGGAATGGTGCCCATGTCCTCGTTTGCGTAGTTGTGGATGGTACCACCGCCAAGCTCCATGGTTCCTGGAGCGGAATATGTGGTGTCCAGCGTGGTAGTGTGCGTATCAATACCAGCAGAAAGTGTAATGGTCTTGAACGACGAACCAGGAGAGTAGAGCGCCTGGGTAGTTCTGTCGACCAGCTGACTGCCAGTGCCGGATTCGATAATAGTGCCCAGTTCAGCGTGGGTGTACGAAGGGCTAGAAGCCTTTGCAAGCACAGCTCCGGTAGCTGGATCCATGACAACAATAGAGCCCGAATATCCCTGAAGCGCAGCTTCTGCCACGGCCTGCATCTGAGAGTTGATGGTCAGGACAACGCTTGAACCAGCGGTATTGACGCCAGCCATCGAGTACAGAGCACTTCTCCAGTCGGAATGGTCTGCGTGTCCCGTGAGTGTCTCGTTCATGGAGGACTCAATACCTGCAGTTCCGTACTGGGTAGAGATGTAGCCAACCGTGTGAGAGGCCATGCCGTCGTGTGGATAGTTGCGCACGTAGGTGCCGTCGTCTTGCTTGACGCTCTCTGCCAGGGTGACGCCGTCAGAAGTCATGATGGCGCCGCGCTGAACGTATGCACTCCTAGCAATGGTGTGGTTGTTGGTAGGAAGCGCCTGAAGTCTAGGAGCGTCAATCACCATCAAGAAGGTCAAATTGCCGAGAAGAACGGTGAAGAAGAGGGTAAATACGGTAACCAAATTGGTCAGACGTTTTCCGAGAGCAACACGTCCCAGAACACCAGACTCTTCAGACTGCAGACCAAAGCCTCCGCGGATGTGACTGCCATGCAGAACAGAGGAGGCGTGAGCTCCGCCGGAAGAAATTTCAAGTCTTTGTGAATCAAGCACTTTTTTACTTGGCTCAAGTTCAGTCTCGCGACCAGTTCCCTCATCACCTGCTCTGAGCAGCAGGGCAACAATGATAAAGCTGGAAAGAAGGGAGCTACCACCCTGACTCATGAATGGCAGGGTAACGCCAGTTAGAGGCATCAGCTTAGTAACGCCTGCAACAATAAGGAAGGTCTGAAATGCCAAAACACTGGTAAGACCGGCTGCTGCAAAGGCAGATGAATCGGATTTTGCACGAGCGGCTGTTGCAAGGCCACGAACGGTGAGGAGCAGGAACAAGGTAATAATTGCTGCTCCGCCAAAGAGGCCCATCTCTTCAGCAATGGCCGAGAAAATAAAGTCAGACTCAACAATAGGGATCAGCGTAGGCATTCCCTTATCAATTCCGGTGCCAGCAAGTCCTCCATCTGCGATGGAATAGAGGGACTGGACAATTTGGTAGCCATCTCCAGCGGGATCTTTGAACGGATCAAGCCAAATGTTGACACGAGTCTGAACATGGCCAAAGAAGTGATACAACACCACGCCGCCAATGGCCAAAAGCGCAATACTGACAAAAACGTAGCTTGCGCGGCCTGTTGCCACATAGAGCATGATGACAAAGAACACGAAGAAGAGCAGAGCGCTACCAAGGTCGCGTTCAAAAATAACAACAATCAGACTGATGCCCCACATGACAAACAAGGGCAGCAGCATTTTGAAGCGAGGAATGCGGAAAGGTCCAAAAGAACGCATGGAGACCGACAGGGCTTCTCGATTAAGTGCAAGGTAAAACGCCAGGAAGAGCGTAATGGCAATCTTTGCAAGCTCGCCAGGCTGGAAGGTGAATGCGCCAAAAGAAATCCAGAGTTTTGCGCCGTAGCGGTCCTGGCCAATAACAATTGGCAGAAGAAGCAGTATGACGCCGAGAATACCAATGGAGTATTTGTAGCGTGCTAATGCGTCGAGATTTCTAATGACCGCTAGTACCACAATCATCACAACAACAGAGATAAAGAGCCAAATCGTTTGGTTGACTGCAAGATTTGGCGCAAGTCTGGTGACCATGGTGATGCCAATTCCCGAAAGCACAAACACAATGGGGAGAATGGCGGGGTCTGCTGCGGGAGCAAGGAACCTAATAGCAATGTGAGCCACGGTAAATGCTGCGAAGAGACCAATAGGAACGGCCATAGTCTCAAGGCTGAGTGTTGAGCGAGCAGTAATCATGTACATGGCGTACAGGAGAAATACGGGAATTGCTCCTGCAAACAGTAAGAAGAGCTCTGTATTACGCCTTAGTCCACCTGCTTTTTCCATTCCTACTCACCTCCCGAACTTGTTGTTGACGTTGTTGTTTCTGTTGTGGGTGTTCCGCCAGACTGAACGTCTTCTTTCTTTTTGACCGCTTTGGTGTTGGCGTCGTCAATTTGTTTGCGGTAATTCTCGACGGTACTATGCGCTTCATCCTCGTTTTTAACGCGGATTCCTTCGGCTAGTGAGTCTTGAACCGCGTCAGGCAAATCTTTTATTTCAATAGACGTAGTCTCAACAAGTGAAGACATATTTATGCCGGCAATTGTTGTAGGAATACCTCGATAAACGCCAACTGTGGTTCCGTTAATTCCTAGGTACCACTCGCTACTTACAAACAGGAAGAACACGGCAACAGTGGCAGCAAAGAGTGCAAGAAACGAGATAAACGTTGCAATGACGCCACGGGTAAGGTGACGTCTGGTTTGATCGGCTATACCGTCATCTAAGACATCGATGACAATAACGGTGATATTGTCAGATCCGCCATAAGTAAGAGCTGCGGAAACAAGGTTATCAGCAGCCTTTTGCGGCGTGACGTTAGAAACGGCAATGGATTCAATCTCGTCGTCGGGCACCATGCCAGAAAGGCCGTCGGAGCACAAGATGATGCGGTCACCATCAGATACTTCAAGCGAGAAGTGATCTGCGTACATGTCTGGATCAGAGCCAAGAGCTCGCGTAACTACCGAGCGAGAAGGATGTGTACGCGCCTCATCAGCGGTAATCTGGCCAGAATCAATGAGCTCCTCAACGTAGCTGTGGTCGTGAGTAATGCGGACCAAAGTTCCGTGATGAAGCAGGTAAATACGAGAGTCGCCAACATGGGCAACAGCCATCTGATTGCCCTCAATGAGAACGGCTGAGGCGGTGGAACCCATGCCTGGTTTTCCAATGCCCTTGGCAGGAGCGTCAATAACTTCCTGGTTAGCAGCCTCAATTGCAGCGCCAAGACGAACATCGTCTGCGGTGCTTGGCGCCTGCTCAGCAATGACCTTAACGGCAATAGAGCTTGCTACCTCACCAGCAGCATGACCACCCATACCGTCACAGATAGCAAAGAGAGGGGTACGCAAAAGGAACGAGTCCTCGTTATGCTCGCGAACTAATCCCACGTCAGAGCGGGCGCCCCAAGAAATAAAGGTGTTAGAACCTGAAACCGCTTCTGCGTCGCCTCGACCGTCCAGTGGCAGCTCGCAACGACCAGGAGCGCTGACGGGCTCTTGTGCAGGTGTATCAGAAATATGTGTTGTATCAGAAGAAACCATGAGCCTCTTATCGACGTCCAACACGCATAATCACATCGCCTACCTGGACTTCGTCTGTGTCGCGAAGCGTAACAGGCTGTTCGATGATGTGACCATTAACCATAGTTCCGTTTGTGGAACCAAGGTCTTCAAGCACCAGAGCGGGTCCCTGGATGGTAAAGCGGGCATGTGATGCAGAAACGTAGGGTTCGTCAATCACAATGTCAGAAGAAGGGGAGCGTCCAATAACAACGGGCCCCAAGATATCTACGTGCAGACCACGTAAGGACTTGACGCCCTTCTCGACATCAACGGACCAAATAGCTCCGTCTTTGCGCTGTCCGCGGACAAGGCCAATGCCCGTGCGCATGACTGAGAACAGGAAGATGTACAGCAGGACAACAAGCAGAACGCGTCCTGCAAAGAGAATTAGATCAATCATTAGTTCTCCCGGAACTGAAGGTCCATAAGACCAATGGTAATGAGGTCTCCGTCGCGCAGAATTACCTCATCTACGTCGATATCGTTGACAAGCGTTCCGTTAGTGGAGTGCAAATCAGCAATGTGCCAATCGTGACCGTCATAGGTCATCTCGGCGTGACGTCTTGAAACGTTAGGATCGCGCAAAACAACGTCTGCTTGAGAGCGCTCACGACCAATAATGGCACGAGGAGCCTCAACGCGATACGAGCGACCGCTCTGGCGATCAATCAAAATGCAGGTAGCGTCCATGTTTGCACGCGGTGTGCCTTGCAAATTGCGAGAAGGACGACCTCCCATGCCATTGAGCTGGGCATCAAGGGAAGGCGTGATACGACGCTGTGTCATAGGGACAGGAGCCGCTGTTGGGATAGCTCCGTTAACAGGAAGGTCTGGAAGTCCGTTTGAGCTTGGAAGAACGGGCATAGGGGTGGACTCAGCTGCAGAAACAACAGGAATTGCGCCTTGAGCCTCAACAAAATCTGGTGGCATTACCGCAAGACCAGCGTCTGTACCAGCAAGATCGCCCAAAACCTCTGGGGTTGCATTTTCTGCGGCAACAGGACGGACTACGGACAGAGGGTCTGGCTCTGGCTGTGGCTCTGGCTGAACAGCAGCGCGAGAATTGTGCTGCTGAGGCATTTGAGCTGCAGCTCCTCCAACGCTGGAGTTTCCACCCAGGAACGCACGCTCTTCATTGCGCAGCTGGTCAAGGGTATTGCCGTCAACATTTTCTGCAAAGACAGCAAATTTTCCAGGCTTCAGAGAAGGGTCAACCATAAAACGAACAAGTGGCTGGCCTACAAATACATAATCTTTTTGCTGAGCCTGAGCAGCCACAAAGTCAGAAACCTCTGCAGTTAGATCAGCATAAAGAGGACGCATCAGCGAATCGTCTTGAGGAGCAACTAAAACGGTATACAGGGCGGGTGCAGTGTCTACACCGTCGATTTCATACGTCTCACGCTCCATCTCTTTAGCTGCGCGTTTGGCAAGCTTCTTAAAAGAGAAGGGCTCTGCGTATCCCTGAGGTGCGGCGCCAAAGACCGAACCAATACGGTTTTCAAAGTCACTAAGAAAGCTCATCTAATTCCTCGCCTTCCTGATCCGCTTGAAGTGGACCTATCAGGACAATTGCAATACATACAAGTACACATAAGAATACCGTAATTAATACAGAAACTATACTTTCAACTACCCAAAAATTGGGATTCTCCATCCAAGCTGCCCATATAAAGCCACCTGAAAGCAATGCGGCGCAGACAATTTGTCCAAAAACCGCCCATCCGCGCCGTCTTTTTTGGCTTATCAGCGATCCTAAAAGAGCAGATAGCGCGCATGCCCCTAAACGAATCCAGAATGGAAGGCCTGAGGCTAGTGAGGTGTAGTCATAGGCAAGAGGTGTTGCCGCAAAGCCAAAAGACATGCCTTTGACAAGCAGCGTTCCAAAGAGAAAGCTAAAAGCGCCTGTTAAAGTTGCAGGAAGAGGCCTCATTGTTGCAGAAACTAGTGCTGGAGCTGAAACCGGAACAGGTAACAAGGCGCCCAGGAGGCAGTTAATGCTGCTGAATTTGGAGACTCTTCCTGCAAACGCCCACCAGATAACGCTCACCAAGGTTACGAGCGTTGCAAATGGAAACGAAGTGCTGGTAGGACTAATGCTTGCCAAAGCGTACACCGCGCACGCGATGACAAGCGCAGACCCTAAGGGCGTCCAAAGAGTAGCAGCTGCAGCTCCCACAAGAGAGCCAACCACAATAAACGTAAGCGATTCTGGGGCAATGAGCTGGAACAATTGGGCGAGAAGAACTCCGGTGACCAAGGCGGTTGTGCCACGCACGGCAGCCGAGGGCAGCCAGGGGAAGCGGATTGAGAGTGGAAGATGCTTGACGTCCCACGTCTCGGTTTCCTCTTCTTCAGATTGTTCTACGAGGGCCTTGAGGCTTTTCTCGCCCTGTTTTTCACTGCCAAGAGGAGCCACAATATCTTGCGCAAACTCCAAGACGCTTCCTTGTCTCATTGACGGATCAGGGGAAAGCGCCTGCGTCAAAGCGGCATCTACAGCAAAGGGAACCTCGGGATCTTCTTTGAGCAGAGGAATTTTTGGGCCCTTGTAGATGTGATCAAGGGACTCTTTAGCCGTTCTACCTGCAAATACGTTTGTACCTGTTAGCGCCTGCCTCAAAACAACAGCAAGCGAGAAAATATCAGCACGCTCGTCAACAAGCATGCCTTCAACCTGCTCAGGAGGCATGTAGCCCACCGTACCACCTCGAGCACCGCCATAACCAGCAGCCGAGGCAAGTGTTGCCATACCAAAGTCGGCAAGTTTTACTGTGCCTTGGCGGTCAATCATGATGTTTGTTGGCTTAATGTCCAGATGGAGCACGCCATTTTCATGAGCGTACTGAAGCGCCTTTGCAAGTGAAGAAACCATGTGAGCAGCTTCAGCGTAGGTGAGATAACCGCCTTCAACGCGAGCTAGAAGCTCAGACAGATTAAGGCCGTCAACAAACTCCATGACCAGGTAGGCGTAGTCGCCTTCAATCTCAAAATCGTGAACGGTCACAATGTTGGGGTGCGCCAGCAAACAGGCAGTTCTTGCCTCTGAAAGAGCCTCGTCAACAGTTGAAGCAAGCACGCCAGGTGTCTCGGAAGCACCTAAAAGTGGCATACGTTTGATAGCTACGCGCCTCTGCAAACGAGTATCCCAGCAGGTACAGACAGTGCCGAAGCCTCCATTGCCCCTACGAGCAAGAACGCGATATCGATCCAGCAAAATCTCTGGCTCAGCAGCAGGAGAAGCTTGCTGAGCAGAAGACGAGTGTATATATGTAGTTTGCGTGGTCTGTGACCGCGAGTCACTCACGGCAACCTCCTGTGTTTAAAGTGTGTTTGTCGGCCGTGACTGTCTATATTCTACCGCTGAAAAGAATTTTCTTATATATCTATTGTTTTTCCATTAGAAGAAAACAAAATGTTGTAGTATTATTCCCTAGCACGCGGGTGTGGCGGAATTGGCAGACGCGTACGGTTCAGGTCCGTATGAACGCAAGTTCATGGGGGTTCAAGTCCCTTCGCCCGCACCATTTGCATTTAAAAAGCCCCTTTACGGGGCTTTTTTGTTACTTATTTGTTGTCTGCATCAAAGTCAGACCAGCCTTCTTCGTCTTCTCCAAAGAGATCCCAGTCGTCTTCTGTCTTTTTGTGGTTGAAATACATCTTTTTGGTTTTGCGCTCCAACACAAAAGAAATGACCAAGAAGAGCAAAATTCCACCAAGTACGAGGAACAACACGCCGGTCTTATCGCCAAAAAGCCAACCAATAAAAGAGTTAATTGCGTCCATAATCTAGCTCCAGAACATGTGAAGGGTTAAGAATCTGAATACAAGTATATACTTGGTAAGCTATAAGAAAAAATGCACTGCTAAAAAGTGTTGATTCAAGGAGAAGCTGCATGCTTGATATCAAATTTGTGCGCGAGAATCCTGACCTCGTAGATAAGTCTTGCGAGTCCAGACAAAACGCCCATTGGGATCGCGAGAAATTCTTTGAGCTTGACGAGGAGCGCAGAAGCGTAATTGCCGAGGTTGAGTCTCTTCAAGCAGAGCGCAACGCTGTTTCTAAGCAGATTGGCCTTCTCATGCGTGAGGGCAAGAAGGAAGAGGCTGAGGCAGCTAAAGAGCAGGTAGCAGCTAATAAAGACCGCATCGCAGAGCTTGATCAGCGCCGCGGAGAGGTTGAGGAAGAGCTCACCGCCCTTGTTGCAGCTATTCCAAACATTCCAGACGCATCGGTTCCTTATGGCAAGGATGACTCCGATAACCCTGAGGTTCGCAAGTGGGGAGAGCCAACTCAGTTTGATTTTGAGCCAAAGGCGCATTGGGATCTTGGACCCGAGCTGGGCATGATTGATTTTGACCGTGGCGTAAAGCTTGCAGGAACTCGCTTCTATCTTCTTGGCGGCATGGGCGCTCGCATGGAGCGTGCGCTTATCAACTTCATGATTGATACACATAACCAGGCAGGCTTCAAAGAGTGGTGGCCACCAGTTATTACCAATCAGGATTCCCTGTTTGGTACCGGCCAGCTTCCTAAGTTTGAAGAGGACCTCTACCACGTTCAGCCTGACCTCTACCTGATTCCAACTGCTGAGGTTCAGCTCACTAATATCCACCGTGATGAGATCCTGGATGCATCTCAGCTTCCTCTGCTCTATACCGCATTCACTCCATGTTTCCGCGAGGAGGCAGGTTCAGCTGGTCGAGACACCCGCGGCATCATTCGCGTTCACCAGTTTGACAAGGTAGAGATGGTCAAGTTTGCAAAGCCTGAGGATTCCATGAATCAGCTTGAGTCCATGGTTCAGGAAGCCGAGAAGATCCTTCAGCTTCTGGGTCTTCCATATCATGTGGTAACCCTCTGTACTGGTGATATTGGCTTCTCTGCATGCAAGTGCTACGACATTGAGGTTTGGCTCCCAAGCTATAACGCATACAAGGAGATTTCTTCTTGCTCTAACTGCTGGGATTTCCAGGCACGTCGTGCAAATATCCGTTATAAGGATCCAGCAGAGTTCAAGGGCACCCGTCTGGTTCACACGCTTAACGGCTCTGGTCTTGCAGTTGGTCGTACTATGGCTGCAATTATGGAGAATTATCAGAATGCAGACGGCTCCGTTACCGTACCTGAGGCGCTTCGTCCTTACATGGGTGGTATCGAGGTTATTCGCCCAGAATAGTTTCTCTTTTTAATCAAAATTGATTCAATTCTTGAAATGGTCTTCTACAGAATTGTGGAGACCATTTCTTTTAGTGATTTATAGAACATATGTTCTATAAATCAGTTATACTAGTGGCTAGCAAAAGAAGAAAGAGGTAGCTATGAAAGGCTTGGTAGAGGTACAAAAAGATATTGTAGTACGGCAGTTTGTGCAGGGTAGTGCAGCAGAAATTGGATTTGGTCACAAGGAGTTTTATTCAGAAATCCATATAGCACTAGAGCAATTTGCAGCTTTAAGAAAATGGATTTCAGACCAAGGCAGGGTGGGTTTAAAAGATTTAAGTCCACAAGAATATCTTGAGGTCATCATGGCAGAAACATGCATGGCTGAGGTAATGGATGAGCTTGATGAAGCTGGCATTTCCTACCGTTATTTATATGCTAACTCTGCTGGTGAAGTAGCTTTAAGACCAGGTAGATAATAAAAAAGAGCTCCCGAAGGAGCTCCTAAGTTCAAGTGGTGCGGCGTATAGGATTCGAACCTATGACGCCCTGATTCGTAGTCAGGTCCTCTATCCAGCTGAGGTAACGCCGCGTGCAAGTAGATAGAATGCCATTTTCCAGTAAAAAATGCAAGACTAATCTTAGAAAAAGTTCTTCTTGGTAAGAAAAAAGCTCGTTGCAGAGGTGCAACGAGCGGAAAATTCTGGCGGAGAGCTGGGGATTCGAACCCCAGATGGGCTTGGGGCCCATACTCGCTTAGCAGGCGAGCACCTTCGGCCTCTCGGTCAGCTCTCCAAAATGGGTGCTTGAGAATGATACCCCGAACTGGCGTCACTCACAATAAGACATTTTACAAAACATGTGAAAAATGCTCAACAACCACGTTTTTTCGGTGAGCGCGAAGTGTCTCCCAAGAAAAACGATTTGCAATTTGTACTGCAGAAAGGGGCTCATTCTCTTCCGCAAGGCCTACGCAATAAGCAAGAAAGCCAAGAATCTCTTCTGGTGTTTTTCCTTGAGATCTAAGGACACCAAGGTCTAGATCATGATTGCGCTTTGAAAGTCGCCTACCATCAGGCGCAACAAGTAAGGGGAGGTGAGCATATGTGGGATGAGAAAGACCAAGCATGTCTTGCAAATAAAGTTGCCTAGGAGTTGAGGAAAGAAGATCTGATCCTCTGACCACTTCAGTTATGTCCATATCAGCATCGTCTACTACCACGGCAAGCTGATAGGCAAAGACGCCATCTGCGCGCTGAATAATAAAGTCTCCGCATGATTCAGCAAGGTTTTGTGATGTAGGACCGTAGACTCTATCTTCAAACGTGTAGATCTTATTAGGAACTTGCATACGTGTTGCTGGAATTTTATGGACTGAAAGCTCTTCACGCTCAGACTGGCTGAGGTTGCGGCAAGTTCTGGCATAGACATACGTGCCATCACTTGCATGAGGAGCTTGTGCAGCGTGTAAGTCTGCTCGGGAGCAAAAGCAGGGATACAAGAGTCCCTGCTGCCTCAAATCTGAAAGAGCTTCTTGGTAGAGCTCTGTGCGCTTGCTTTGGTAATACGGACCTTTGTCCCAAGTTAGTCCCAACCACTGTAAATCATCAAGGAGGAGGGAGGTGTATTGAGGATTATGAGCACGGATATCCAAGTCTTCGACACGAAGAATAAGACTGCCATTTTGGGAACGAACGCTGGCCCAAGCCATAAGGGCTGAGAAAACGTTACCTAGATGCATTCTTCCAGAAGGTGTGGGCGCAAATCTTCCAACGCAGGAACTCATTCTTAGAGATCTCCCGCATAGATATAGGCAAAGCCAAAGTCTTGTCCATTCGCTTTAACCGGAGCTTCATCTTTACAGACAAGGCCCTTGTGTTGGTAGAAACTAATGTCGCAGTCATCATCTGTTGCAAGGAAGTAATGTTTAGCTCCTTGCTCTTTCAAAAAATTGAGCATATAGGAGAAGAGCTTGCCGCCGACACCCTCTCCTTGAGCAGCAGGACTTACGCAGAATAGTGTAATTTCCCACTTGGGAGTTTTGACTCCTTCATTCCAGTATTTGTGAATCAGGTTTGATTCGACGACACCAAAGGCTTCATAGCCTTCAAAGTCTTTTTGACTTAAAAGCTTTTTAGCTGTAATGGTTGAGGCATTTTCAAGCTCAACCCATTTCTGCTTATCTTCTGGGTCTTCTCCGTTGGAGCAGAAAATAAAGCCGAGAACTGTATTTCCGCTTTTTGCTACAAAGCGATGAGTTGAAACACCAATGTAGTAAGAAATATCAATGGTAGCCATAGACCTACTGGTTTCTTTAGATTCATCGCCGTCCAAGTACCAGACGCGCTCAACGATTGAGATAAGTTCTGGTAAGTCAGTATCTTCGAAGGGGACTATGATTGGAGTATCGTCAGACATATGAAATAGTTCCTTTCATGCGTTTTTACAGCGGAAGATTATAGAATAGTTTCAAGTTTGTTTACATCTAGTACGTAGTGTTTTGCAGCTGATAGGCTGTAGGTGTTTCTGATAGTAAGTGTCAAACACAAAGGAGCGGCAATGGCTGAAGCCCCTATCAAACGTGCGCTAATCTCGGTAACAGACAAAACGGGTATTGTTGAATTTGCACAAACGCTTACTAAAGAGTTTGGCGTTGAGGTAATTTCAACAGGCGGAACCGCAAAAATCCTCGAAGAGGCTGGTGTGCCTGTAGTTCCTATTGAGTCTTATACCGGATTTCCAGAGATGATGGACGGCCGCGTTAAAACATTGCATCCTCGCGTCCATGGCGGTCTCTTATGTCGCAGAGATAACCCTGGTCATGTTGCAGACGCAGAGAACAATGGTATCGGCATGATTGACCTGGTCTGCGTTAACCTTTACGAGTTTGAGAAGACTGTAGCTGATCCATCAGTGACACTAGAAAATGCAATTGAGCACATCGATATTGGCGGACCTTCAATGCTCCGCTCTGCTGCAAAGAATAATGACTTTGTTACGGTTGTTGTTGATCCAGCAGATTATGTTCGTGTTCTTGATGAGATGCGTTCCAATGACGGTGCAACTACAAGGGCTTCTCGCCAGCAGCTTGCTTTGAAGGTATTTAAGACAACAGCTGCATACGATGGCGCTATTGCCGCATACCTTTCTGGTGTAGTTGAATCAGAGCAAAGTAAATTCCCAGAGACTTTGCTGGTAAAGGCAACAAAAGAGCAGGATCTTCGTTACGGAGAAAATCCTCAGCAGTCCGCAGCGTTTTACAAGATGCCTGGCGCACCTGCACACTCTTTAGCAAACGCCCAGCAGCTTCAGGGCAAGCCTTTGTCTTACAACAATTTGCTGGATACTGATGCAGCTTGGGCGGCTGTTCGTGAGTTTGATGATCCATCAGTCATTATTTTGAAACACCAGAATCCCTGTGGTTCTGCAACGGCAGAAAATGTTGTTGAGGCATATGACCGAGCATTTGCTTGTGATCCACTTTCTGCCTTTGGTGGAATTATTGCAGTAAACAGAGAGGTTCCGCTGGAGTTTGTTGAGCACTTTGCAGATATTAATAAGCAGTTTGTTGAGGTTCTTATTGCACCAAGCTTCACAGAAGAGGCTCTTGAGCGCCTGTCAAAAAGAACAAATCTCCGCGTCTTAGCTACGGGCGGAATCGATAGAAGCCGTGAGCTCGAAATGAGAACTGTTGACGGTGGATTGTTGGTGCAAGACCTTGATCATGCAGATGAAACTGCAGAGAGCTTTGAGGTTGTTACTAAGCGTCAGCCAACTCCAGAAGAGCTGAATGATTTGGTATTTGCTTGGAAAGTTTGTAAGACCGTTAAGTCAAACGCTATTTTGGTTGCAAAAGATCAAGCTGGAATTGGCATGGGACCAGGCCAGCCAAACCGTGTTGACGCTGCTCTTCTCGCGTGCGAGCGAGCTGAAGCTGCTTGCGAACGCATGGGAATTGATTCAAAGAACCTTGTGGCTGCATCCGACGCGTTTTTCCCATTCCGAGATAACGTTGATACCTTGGCAGCCCATGGCGTAACAGCCATTATTCAGCCAGGCGGATCAGTCAGAGATGATGAGTCTATTGCTGCTTGTGATGAGTATGGTATTGCAATGGTGTTTACAGGAAAGCGACACTTTAGGCACTAATCTGCTAAGCAGGGAATAGCAGTTCATTTCATAAAAAGTTGGGGGAGGACACTGTGGACCAGGAAGAGTTAGAAGCGGCTCAGAAGTTTGAGCTTGATAATCCAGAACTTGTTTGTCGTTGGAGACTTGCTGGAGGTGTTCTCCCTCTTGATAACAGGCACTTACGTGCGCTGAGTAGACGAGTTGTTGCTCAAAAAGATGTTTCTCCGCATTTGATTGCTTGGGCTAAGCAGCACATCGAGGGAACGCTCAAAGAGGGATCGCAAGAATATCCAGACGGCGTTCTTATGATTTTGCTCGAGAGCAATGGTCAGGCCGCTATGACAGTTGGTCCTTACCAGTCTTTAGAGGAGAGCTCTGTTCTATCTCTTGCGGGTCGCGCAAGAATTTCACAGCGAGAAGAGCAGCAAACCCATTGCGCGCCAGAAGTGCTCTGGCTTGTGAAGGACGGAAAGCTTATCGCAGGTATCTCAGAAGAAAGCGTTCGATCAGGAACCACAAGTCTGGTGCTTGATTTGGCACAAACTCTGCATGAGCCAACTGAGTTTAATCCAGATGTTGTCGCACAGGTATTTGATGGAACTGCTGATTTTGATGAAGCCTTCCTTACTTCAGATGAGCACGGAGTCGTTTGTGCCTCTGATGCTGAAGGTGAGATAGGAGAGCGTTTCTTATTTGGTTATAAGAAGCTTTGTGAGATCAAAGCGGCTAAGTAATCAAAAGAGATATGACGCTAAAGCACGGCTATTAAAAAGCACTCAACGTGCAGCAAGACTTTCGTGCGTTGAGTGCTTACGTAAAAATTTGTCCAATTTTCAGACAGATGGCTGCTTGCGCACTTGAATATTTTGTCGATTTACAAAAAACTTGCACTTTACTGTTATGTTTATTTTGTAATTCCGCAGGTAGAAATTCCTACCTGAAAATAGGTATTTGTCAGCTTATATTTCTGATTTGTTTCATTGTTTTTTTTGCGCAATAATAAAAGCATTATGCGACCGCTGCCGGCCGAACTATGAAACTTGTTTCCGTAGTCACCCAGGGTCTACAGCTTTATTTTGGATCGCACAGACGCATACTGTGAGAAATCACAGATTAGGCAAGGAGAGGAAATGGCAAGAAAGTTTAAGTCCATGGACGGTAACAACGCCGCGGCTTACGTGTCGTATGCGTTTACCGAGGTAGCGGGCATTTACCCAATTACCCCATCAAGTCCAATGGCAGACTATGTTGACCAGTGGTCCGCCCAGGGTGTAAAGAACATCTTTGGTACAACCGTAAAGGTTGTCGAGATGCAGTCCGAGGCTGGCGCAGCTGGTGCTGTTCACGGTTCTCTTGGTTCAGGTGCTCTGACCACTACTTACACCGCTTCTCAGGGCCTCTTGCTCATGCTTCCAAACATGTACAAGATTGCCGGCGAGCAGCTTCCTGGTGTTTTCCACGTCAGCGCACGTACCGTTGCAACCCATGCACTGAACATCTTTGGCGATCACTCTGACGTTATGTCCGCTCGCCAGACTGGCTTTGCACTTCTCGCAGAAGGCAACGTCCAGGAGGTTATGGATCTAGCTCCTGTTGCTCACCTCGCAGCAATCAAGGGCAAGGTTCCATTTGTTAACTTCTTCGACGGCTTCCGTACTTCTCACGAGATTCAGAAGGTTGCTGTTTGGGATTACGCTGATCTGGCCGAGATGTGTGATATGGACGCTGTCCAGGCATTCCGCGATCATGCACTGAACCCAGAGCATCCATCAAGCCGTGGTTCCCACGAGAACGGCGATATCTTCTTCCAGCACCGCGAGGCATGCAACGAGGTTTATAACCAGCTGCCAGCAGTTGTTGAAGACTACATGAACCAGATCAACGCTAAGCTTGGTACTGACTACGGTCTGTTCAATTACTACGGTGCAGAAGACGCCGACCGCGTTGTTATCTGCATGGGTTCCTTCTGCGATACCCTCGAAGAGGTTATCGATTACCTGAACGCTCATGGCGAGAAGGTCGGTCTGGTTAAGGTCCGTCTCTATCGTCCATTCTCTGTAAAGCACTTTGTTGACGTTCTTCCTGAGTCCGTCAAGAAGATTGCTGTTCTCGACCGCACCAAGGAGCCAGGTTCCGTTGGTGAGCCTCTCTACGAAGACGTTGTTTCTTCCCTCTATGAGGCTGGTCGTACAGGCATTAAGGTTGTTGGCGGTCGTTACGGTCTTGGTTCCAAGGACACCCCACCATCATCCGCATTCGCAATCTTCGAGGAGCTCAAGAAGGATGCTCCTCAGCGTGAGTTCACCGTTGGTATTGTCGACGACGTTACTAACCTGTCTCTCCCAGAGGATCCTGAGGCTCCTAACACTGCAGCTGAGGGCACCATTGAGTGCAAGTTCTGGGGTATCGGCGGCGACGGTACCGTTGGTGCTAACAAGAACTCCATTAAGATTATTGGTGACCACACTGATAAATATGTTCAGGCATACTTCCAGTATGACTCCAAGAAGACCGGCGGTATCACCATCAGCCACCTGCGCTTTGGTAATCACAAGATCCGTTCTCCTTACTATGTCACCAAGGCAGACTTTGTCGCATGCCACGTTCCTGCATACATCATCAAGGGCTACAAGATGGTCCGCGACGTCAAGCCTGGCGGTACCTTCCTGGTCAACTGCCAGTGGGATGCAGAGGAGTTTGCACACCACCTGCCAGCAGAGGCAAAGCGCTACATTGCTAAGAACAACATCAACGTTTATCTGATCAACGCAATTGACCTTGCCAAGGAAATTGGTATGGGCAAGCGCACCAACACCATTCTTCAGTCCGCATTCTTTGCTCTTGCAAAGGTTCTCCCAGAGGCAGACGCGCTTCAGTACATGAAGGATGCTGCAACTCACTCTTACCTGAAGAAGGGCCAGAACATCGTCGATATGAACCACAAGGCAATCGACGCTGGTGCTACTGCATTTACTAAGATTGAGATTCCTGCTGATTGGGCTACTGCAGAGGATGCTCCAAGCACAATCACCCTTGAGGGCCGTGAGGCTCTGCTCAAGCAGGTTCGCGACATCATGACTCCAGTCTCTCGTATGGAGGGTGACGCACTTCCTGTTTCTGCATTTAAGAACCACGTTGATGGCCAGTTTGAGCTTGGCGCTGCTGCTTACGAGAAGCGCGGCATTGCTGTCGTTGTTCCTGAGTGGAACGTCGAGAAGTGCATTCAGTGTAACCAGTGCGCTTATGTCTGCCCACACGCAGTCATTCGTCCATTCGTCCTTACCGACGAAGAGGTTGCTGCTGCACCAGCACAGTCTCAGTTCAAGGATGCCGTTGGTCCTAAGGCTAAGGGCTACAAGTTTGAGATTGCTGTCTCTCAGCTCGACTGCACCGGTTGCTCCAACTGCGTCTACATCTGCCCTGCAGATGCTCTGACCATGAAGCCAATCGAGGAGCAGGTATCCAAGCAGGAGATCTTTGACTACGCAGTCAACCACGTCTCCGAGAAGACCGAGCTTGTTGCTAACAACGTCAAGGCATCCCAGTTCAAGAAGCCTCTTCTTGAGTTCTCTGGTTCCTGCGCAGGCTGCGCTGAGACCAGCTATGGCCGCCTGGTCACTCAGCTCTTCGGCGATCGTATGTTCATCTCCAACGCAACCGGCTGCTCCTCCATTTGGGGTAACCCAGCTTCTTGCTCACCATTCACTACCGATGCAAACGGCCACGGCCCAGCATGGAACAACTCCCTCTTTGAGGACAATGCAGAGCACGGTATGGGTCTGATGCTTGGTCACCAGGCACAGCAGAAGCGTCTCCTGGAGCTTGCTCAGCAGCTTGTCGATGAGGACGGCGCATCTCAGGACCTCAAGGATGCTGCTAAGGCATGGATTGAGTCTGTCAACGACGCAGCTCTCTCCAAGGAAGCTTCTAAGACCTTCGTAGTTGAGCTTGAGAAGTCTGATCTTCCAGCAGCTAAGGAAATTCTTGCTAACAAGAGCTTCCTCACCAAGAAGTCCTTCTGGATCTTCGGTGGCGACGGTTGGGCATACGACATCGGCTTCGGTGGCCTTGACCACGTTCTTGCTTCCGGCGAGGACATCAACGTCTTTGTCTTCGACACTGAGGTTTACTCCAACACCGGTGGTCAGTCCTCTAAGGCTTCCCGTCTTGGCCAGGTTGCACAGTTTGCTGCAGCTGGTAAGGACATCAAGCAGAAGAACCTTGCTGAGATTGCTATGACCTACGGTTACGTCTATGTTGCTCAGGTCTCCATGGGCGCAAACCTCCAGCAGACTCTCAAGGCAATTGCTGAGGCAGAGGCTTATCCAGGACCATCCCTCATCATCGGTTACTCCCCATGCGAGATGCACTCCATCAAGGGCGGCATGGCTCACGCACAGGAGGAGATGAAGAAGGCAGTCGAGACCGGCTACTGGAACCTCTATCGCTTCAACCCAGCTGCACCTGCAGGTAAGAAGTTCACGCTTGACTCCAAGGCACCTAAGGGTGGCTACCAGGAGTTCCTGATGAACGAGGCTCGTTACAGCCGACTCACCCGCGAGTTCCCAGAGCACGCAGAGAAGCTCTTCAAGGAGAACGAGGAAGCCGCAATGGCTCGCTACGATCACCTTGTACGCCTCTCCGAGCTCTATGCAGCAGAGAAGAAGGAGCAGCCTGAGGAGTAAGGCAACTTACTTTCACGTAGCTTCAGCCGAGCCAGGATATCCTGGCTCGGCTTTTTTATGCAGCATTTTTGGCGAGAAGCCCTGTGTTCTTCAAGCCCTTCTCGCGAGGTGATAAACTAGAGAGACTTTGCTCACGATGGGAGTTACTGTGGCACAAAAAAAGAGCAGACTATTTCCTGTAGCTTTTCTCGCTGCTAAAGCAACACTTGCAGCACTTAAATTGACTAACCATGAGGGCGGAACGCTGCCAGGTTTTATTGCCGAAGGCATTGATCCTGCATTTTTGGGAGACATTGCTAAGCCAGAGCAGATTGTCTTTATCACCGGTACAAACGGTAAGACAACCACCAACAACCTGCTCAACGATCTTCTCGCTGATAATGGCTATCAGACCGTTACCAACCGCGTTGGCGGCAATATTTCCAGCGGTTTTGCAAGTTCGTTTGCTAAGAACGCCACGTGGAGAGGCACCTCAAAGACTAAGCTTGCAGTAATGGAGTTTGATGAGCTCTCTGGACCTCGTATTTTCCCGTACCTGCAGCCTGATATTTTGTCCGTTACCAATCTGTTCCGCGATACGTTCTCTCGTAGTGCAACTCCAGACTACGTGTTTGACGTTATGGATAAGGGCATCCCTGCTTCAACTCATCTGATTTTGAACGCAGATGACATGATTAGCTGCAGACTTGCTCCTCAGTGCACTCATCGTACGTATTACTCCATCGCAAGGCTGGCAGAAGACACCGCAGAGCCCGTGGGCATTGTTTCAGATCTTACTGCATGCCCAAAATGCGGCGGCAAGCTCAAGTGGGATTATGCGCACCTGAGGCATCTTGGTCATGCAACCTGTGAAGAGTGTGGCTATACCAATCCAATGCCTGACTACGAGGTTATCTCGGTTGATCCAGAGACTGGCACGTTTGTGGTCAAGGAGCACTGCCACGAGGGTGCACCAACATACGAGTACAAGCTCAACAGCTACTCAATCGTTAACCTCTACAACCTGTTTGTAGCTATCGTTACCGCACGTGAGATGGGTCTTGCGCCTGCGACTATCGCCGCATCTCTGCAGCGCGTTAACATCGCTTCTTCCAGGTATAACGAGATTGACTACAACGGTCGCCGTCTTATTAGCATGGCCTCTAAGGGCGAGAATGACACGGCAACTTCCGTCACTATTGACATTCTGCGTAAACAGCCAGGCGATAAGGCAATCATCATCATGATTGCCGATGCATATATGGCAAAAGCAAAGGACCAGACAGAGTACATTGGCTGGTACTACCAGACTGATTTTGAGTTCTTGCAAGATCCAAGCGTTAAGCAGGTCATTATTTACGGCGACACGTCGCTTGACCTGCAGCTTAGGCTCAGGCTTGCGGGCATTGATCCAGCTAAGACTTTTGTAGCAAATTCTCCAGAAGAGACAGCTGATTTGGTTGATCTTAACGCTTGCCAGCACGTTTTCTATGCACATGGCCTCTACAACGGTGGCATTGCTGATATCAGCAGAAACCGTATTATTGAGCGCTTGAAACAGATGGAGGCCTCCCATGAGTAATCCAGCAACTAAGATTGAGATTCTCTATCCAGAGTACGGTAACCAGGGCGGAGATAACGGAAACGCTCTCTACCTGGAGGCTTGCCTTCCAAAAGAGAACTTCGTATACACTTCTCATGCAGCAACGCCTTACTTTGTTGATAACACGCCGTCGACAATCATCATGGGCGGCATGACAGAAGCCCAGCAAGAGCTTATTATTTCTCGCCTTATGCCTTACAAAGATAGGCTTGCTGAACTGGCTGATCAGGGCGTTCCTATGCTGTTTGCCGGTAACGCTTCAGAGCTTTTTGGCGAGAAGATCGTCAATCCTGACGGCTCAGAGATTGAGGGCTTGGGTCTGTTCAATTTTGTGACCACTCGCTATATGCCCCAGCGCTTCCACGATGTCCAGGTGGGAGAGTTTGATCCTGGCAATGGCAAAGAGCCTTTTGTTGTCGTTGGCTTTAAGATGCAGTTCACACTCACCGAGGGAGATAACTCTAACTGCTACTTCCTTAAAAATAAGGTGGGTTTTGGCATCAATAAAGAAAGCAAACTAGAAGGCTTCCGTCGTAAGAATGCTATTGCCACCTGGCTGATTGGTCCTCTCCTTCCTTTGAATCCTTATCTCACGCGTTGGATTTTGGATATGGCAGGCGAGGAAGACACCCCTCTTGCTTTTGAAGAAGAGGCAGTCGCAGCGTATCAAAAGCATGCTCGTGAGATGGTCTATCCAGGAATGCACCTGCATTACTAAATGTATGTCTGCGCTGCTCATTTGCTCATATATGCGTTTCGTCGTATCATGAACTAAGTTTTTAGAGTTAACAAGGGGATTGTTTTGCCACAGGTTTCTTCAGCTTATGCAACAAAACAGCGCGCCCAGCGCCTTGCACGTATTGGTATCATTGCAGCTCTTTATGCAGCACTTACGCTTGCAACCCTTCTCTTTTTGGGCGGTCTAGCCTGGGGTCCTGTGCAGTTCCGCATTTCAGAGGCAGTTGTTGTTCTTGCGCTCTTTACCGCTGATGCAATTCCAGGACTGACACTTGGCTGTGTCATTGCTAACCTTGCAAATATGGTTATTTCTGGCACAGGTGCATTGGGGCTGTTAGACGTAGTCTTTGGTTCTCTGGCAACTGCTCTTGGTGCATGGTTTACCTGGAAGAACAGGAAGAACGTACCCCTTGCGCTTCTGGGGCCAGTGCTTGCAAATGCCGTTATTGTGTCTGCATATCTTCCCATTTTGCTTCAAGGATTGGGATTCTACACAATTCCATTTACCACCATTGAACTTGATGGATCGTATCCTCTTATGTTCTTGTTTGGTTTTATCACCACAGGACTCGGAGAGGCTGTTGTTCTCTATGTACTAGGAGCTCCTTTGGCTCGTGCGCTTAAGCATTCGCCTTTGCCGCAGCAGCTTGCTTCTGAGGATTCTGCTGCAGAACCAGTCGAGAACTAGACAGCTATGCAAAGACTTGCTCAGTACATACATAGATCAACCAGGATAGTCCTGATTATTCTTGCCTGTGTATTGCTGGGCTTGCTTTCCTGGAGCGTCATGGCAGACAACTTGTTTGCCGCTCTTGTTGCAGGCGGAGGACTTGCCACGGTTATTGTTCTTGGTGGTACTACTCAGCCTGGTAATGAACACGCCAGGTCTCAAGCAACAGAGCGAACACTTGAGGTTGCCTCTAAGACGCTCAAGACCTTACGCGGAGGCCTGTCGCAAGAAACAGCGCCAACTATCTGCACACTATTGCTTCCAGAAACTTCTGCAGCCGCTATTTCCATCACGGATACAGAGTACGTGCTGGGCTTTGAGGGAGACATTGCAACCTCGCATATGCCTGGCTCAAAAGTGGTTGGCCCTGCAACTGAGGTTCTGGAAAGCGGTCGCATGGAGACGTTTGTCTCGGTAGATAGTCGTCAGCAGGTACTACAGAGGCGCGGAGGCTTTGGCAATGGCGGCAGCTCCTTTGGCATCATTGTTCCGTTGATTGTTCAGGACCGCACGGTTGGCACTATCAAGCTCTACTATCGTCGCGGTATTGAAATTGATCGCACGCAGCTTGCAATTGCTGAGGGATTGGGCGAGCTTCTCTCCACACAGCTTTCCTCGTATGAGCTTGATCGCCAGGCAGAACTAACCGCTCGAGCTGAGGTCAAAGCCTTGCAAGCACAGATTAATCCGCATTTCTTGTTCAACACGCTCAATACCATTGCATCTCTTACGCGTACAAACCCCAATAAGGCGCGAGATCTGCTTCGCGAGTTCTCTGTGTTTTATCGCCGTACGCTTGAGAGCTCTCAGGGTGCGCTCATTCCGCTTTCTCAGGAATTGACACAAACGCGCAGGTATTTGACAATTGAGAAGGCGCGTTTTGGAGAAGAACGTATTCAAGAGTCTGAGCATGTCGATGAGGGATGCGAAGATGTTCAGGTACCGTCTTTTTTGATTCAGCCTATTGTCGAGAATGCCGTGAGGCACGCTATGAAAGATGAAGGCGCCCTCCATATTGACATCCACGTCACACGCGATGATGATGATATTCTTATATCTGTTGCTGATGATGGTCTTGGAATGGATGAAGAGACTGTTTCTCGCTTACTTAATGGTCAAGGTCCTACCCCGCAGGATTCTTCGGGGAGAAATAGGGGCACGGGTATTGCCATTAAGAACGTAGCTGAGCGAGTTGAGCGCTTCTACGCCGTTGGCTCTGGCATGGAAATCATGTCTAAACCAGGGCAGGGTACGTGCGTGACACTCAAGCTTGCAGGTGCGGCACTGCAGGCAACAGCATAGTAGTATCGGTTTTTGCTTAACGCTGCGTTAGGCCGTTGGGAGATGAATGACATGCGTGCCATGATTGTTGATGACGAGGCTCCAGCCCGTTCTGAACTCAAGTTCTTGCTTGAGGAGACCGGACGTCTCGAGGAAATCATTGAGGCCACAAGTGCAAGGGATGCTGTCGAGAAACTCATGGAGTCTCGCGTTGAGGTCTTGTTCCTCGATATCTCCATGCCTAAGACAAATGGAATGCAGCTTGCAGAGGCTCTTCACAAGCTGAAGAATCCTCCCCAGATTGTGTTTGTCACCGCATATAGTGAGTATGCACTGGATGCATTTGGCGTTAACGCGGTAGATTACCTGATGAAGCCCGTTGAGACCGAGCGCCTTGAGCAGGCTCTTGATAAGGTTGAGGAACGCCTTCGTCCTCAGTCTCCTATGGCAACCATTGAGCGAATTCCTGTCATTAAGAGCGGAAGCAAGGTTCTTGTTCCTATTGATCAGATTCGCTTTATTGAGGCAAAAGACGATTATTCTTGCATCTACACAGAAGACGATCGCTTCCTGTCTACTATTTCTCTGCAAAAACTTGAAGAGCGCCTTGCTCCACACGGATTCTTCCGCATTCATCGTAGCTTTATCGTGAATCTTGAGTATGTTGACGATGTTGAGGTTATCTCTGCTGGTATCCTACAGTTGACTATTCAAGGATTTGAGGAGCGTCACATTTCGGTTTCTCGCCGTCGTGTGGTCGCACTCAAGCGAGCACTGGGACTGTAGAAGCTCAACGGGTTTCTCGCCAGCAACTTAAAAGCACGTAGGAGTTTGGTATGGCACTGGTAAGGTTTGACGTAATTTCAGATACGCATGGGTATTTGTCATCTGAGTTGCTTGAAGCTCTGCAAGGCGCCAACTACATTGTGCATGCAGGAGATATTACCTCTAACGCCGATTATCAAACACTGCAAAAGATTGCTCCCGTTAAGCTTTGCCTGGGCAATAATGACTTTTGCTACAACTATGGCCCCATGGTAAAGAAAAAGATTATTTTCTTTGCGGCCGGTTTAAAGTGGCAGGTATGCCATTATCGCGAGAGGCTTGACCTGGTTAAATGCAACATTGCTATCTGTGGTCACACGCATAAGCCTTTTGTCCAGCGCGACGAGTGGACCAACACGCTTGTAATGAATCCAGGAAGTCCTACGTATCCTCGCGGTCGCGAGGGCGCAACTATGGGACGCATTATTGTTGATGAAGAATCGGCCCAGGTGGTCAGCGCAGAGATTATTAGTCTGTCTTCGCTTGAGGTACTTTCTTCTTGTAAATAAGCGATGGAATCATCAGCTTGGTAAAAAGCACTAGCCATACAAGGGCAAGCGAGAAACCACCAATAACGTCGGTGGCGTAGTGTACGCCCAGATAAATTCTGCTGACACCAATCATAATGATGACCGCGGAGAAAAGACCACACCAAATCCAGCGCTGTAGTTTGTCTTTCTCGTAATGCCAGACAAGCCAAATAAGCAGGCCATAAAAAGCCATCGAGAACATCGAGTGGCCCGAGGGGAAGCTATAGCCGGTTTCAACTACCAGTCTAAATCCATCGGGACGAGGACGCTGGACAATGGCCTTAAAGATAAGGTCAACAATGACAACACCGCCAAGGTTAATGGAGGCGAGCCTGCCAACACTTGGTCCTGGCGCAAACGCGGCAACCACAATAAGCATGACAATAACGGTGACAGGACTTGCAAGTCCAGAGAACCCTTCCATTATCTCAGTGAGAAGGGGAGTTCTCAGGTGGACAACAAAGAGCCTGTAGGCAAAGTGATCAATGCCGATGACGTCACCTTCAGAAACGTCAATCAGCAGAAAAATAAAAATTGCTGAAGAGACAAGCAGAATGATGGTAGAAAGGCTAGAACGTAGACGCTGTAGAAAGAGGCGCTTACGAACTCCTTTTAAAAGTCCTGTCTGTTGGGCATCAAGGCTTTTATCGGCCATTAGTTCTCCTTGTAACAAAAAGGCGGCACGCCGATAGACGTACCGCCGCTTAGTTCAATGATAAGCCAGCGCAGCCGCGTGGCACACAAGAACTTACAGGTTAGCGTTGAGCTCAGAAACGAGGTCAGCCTTAGGAAGGTTGCCAACCATGGTGTGAACAGGCTCACCGTTCTTGAAGAGGATGAGGGTAGGGATGGAGACGATGCGGAAACGAGTTGCAAGATCTGCCTCGTCATCAACGTTTACCTTGTAAACGTCAAGCTTGTCTGCCATCTCATTGCCAACCTCCTCGACAACTGGACCAAGAGCACGGCAAGGACCGCACCAAGATGCCCAGAAATCAACAAGAACAGGCTTGTCTGCGTTTGCAAGAACAGAATCGAACTCTGCAGTAGTAAGCTGCTGTGCCATAACGAACCTCCAGTTACATACGGCCTTTAGGCCATTTAATTTCAAGCACTAGCAAACTTATCCCCAAATTAGAAAAGTGTATACACATAACTTTATAGACTTGCTCAAATTGTGAATTACGTGCATAGTTGGCATATAAGAAAGAGGTGCGCATGCCAAGCGAAAGATCTATGCGAAAAGAAGCCTACATGGCAAAAACAACGCATGAGTTTGGAGATTTTGCTGCTCAGGGGGTGTGTATGGCAGGCAATGCTTTTGCATCAGTTTTACTTGTTAAGGGACAGGAAGACTTTGAAGAGGCAGAACTTTCTGCACTTAAAGCTTCTTTAGAGCATTTAGGCTATGCACCTGAGGCATGGGCTACCTTGCTTACCACAACAAAAACAGGCGATCCCATAAATCCAGAGCTCGTTAGGCAGGCGATAAGTGCTTTTAGCCCCGACACGGTGCTCCTGGTAAATGATGCAGCAGTTGCATCAGTGCGTGAAGCATACGCAGAAGAGCTTGAACAGCTTAAAACTGATGCCGAGAAGACCTTCTCGCCCCGTGTTCTTGTTCGTGTGTGCGGAATGCGGATGGTAAATCTTGATAATTTTGCCGGTGCGCTTGATGATCCTCATCAGAAGCAGATGCGCTGGGCTGCAATTAAACAGGTTCCACCTTTGGGGGAACCCTATTAGTAATGATTTGTCGTATTTTTTACGAAAAACAACATTGTGACGTTTCATGAGCGCTGCTCAGATTATCCTTGAGGTAGTCAAAAAAAGGAGACTGGTATGGCATCACCTACAGCACCAAGCATTTTGCCTACTGACGCAACACAGACTAAAGCTTGGCAAGCACTTACAAAGCATTACACCAGCTTAAAAGATACTAAGGCTACGCTGAAGAAATGGTTTGCAGAAGACCCACAGCGCGCTAAGAATCTTACGTTTGAGCTAGACCAGTTCCATATCGATCTTTCTAAAAATCTTGCCACGCAAGAGACACTTGACCTTCTGTGCGATCTTGCAAAAGAGGTCAAGCTTGAAGAGCGTAGAGACGCTATGTATGCCGGCGTGCACATCAATACCACCGAAGACCGAGCTGTTCTTCATACGGCGCTTCGTCGTCCTGCCTCTGAAGCAGGCACGCTTATTGTTGACGGACAAGATGTTGTCGCCGATGTTCACCAGACTTTGAACAAGATGTATGCCTTCTGTGACCGAGTTCGCTCGGGAGAGTGGAAGGGTGTTTCTGGTAAGCCCATCAAAACGGTAGTAAGCATTGGCATTGGTGGTTCTGACCTTGGCCCTGTTATGGTTTACGAGGCTTTGAAGCCTTTTGCAGACGCAGGTATTACTGCTCGCTTTGTCTCCAACATTGACCCTGTTGACCTTGGCGAGAAAACCGAGGATCTTGATCCAGAAACAACACTCTTCGTTATTGTTTCCAAGACCTTTACTACGCTTGAGACTCTTACCAATGCACGTTGTGCTCGTGCGTGGCTTTTAGAGAAGCTTGCTGAACAGGGCATTATTGATGGCTCTGATTCTCAGAATGCAGAGGCTATTCGTAAGCATTTTGTTGCTGTCTCTACTGCACTTGATCTGGTAGAAGACTTTGGCATTGACCCAGAGAATGCCTTTGGTTTCTGGAACTGGGTTGGCGGCCGTTATTCGGTTGATTCTGCGGTTGGTCTGGTACTGGCTATTGTTTTTGGTCCACAGCACTTTGCAGAATTCCTCAGTGGCTTTAATGCAGTTGATGAATACTTCAAGAACACTCCATTGAGACAAAATGTTGTTGCTCTCATGGGTCTTTTAAACATTTGGTACGTTAATTTCTTTGGCGCAGCATCTCATGCGGTGCTTCCATACAGCCAGTACCTGCATAGATTCCCTGCATATCTCCAGCAGCTCACCATGGAATCCAACGGTAAGTCTACTTGTTGGGATGGTACGGCGGTTACTTCAAAGACAGGCGAGATCTTCTGGGGAGAGGCTGGAACTAATGGTCAACATGCGTTCTACCAGCTTATCCATCAGGGAACCCAGATTATTCCTGCTGACTTTATTGCGTTTGTAAATACCGCTTTTGCCACAAAAGACGAAGACCTAGATGTCCATGAACTCTTCCTCTCCAATTTCTTTGCGCAGACTAAAGCGCTTGCTTTTGGCAAGACCGCTGATGAAGTCCGTGCTGAGGGAACACCAGAGTGGATGGTTTCTGCACGCGTCTTTGAAGGAAATAGGCCAACTACATCTATCTTTGGCAAAGAACTTAATCCTCGTGCCATCGGTACACTTATTGCACTCTACGAGCATATTACCTTTGTTGAAGGTGTCGTGTGGGGCATTGATTCCTTTGATCAGTGGGGCGTAGAGCTTGGTAAACAGCTTGCAAAGCAGATTTTCCCTGCAATTCATAACGACGAAGAACTAGCAAAACAAGACGCTTCCACTCAGTCTCTTGTTGATTTCTATCGCAGAAACAGAACATAACACGTTACATAACATAAAATTATTTTTTTATTTCATGTTAAGAAGGTCATCTTGTATGGCCTTCTTTCTTACTTTTAGAAATGTATTTCGAGGAGTGCTGAGCGGACATTTCTCTATCTAATATATGCAATATTGCTACTTTTATGTTCATATATGCAAAAAATTTCTGCATATTTATTTATGCTGTTAGAACGCCTGTTCATCTAAAAGAAACTGAATCAATTGAATTATTTAAATAAAATTTAAAAAAATAATACATCAAGAATATTAAAAATTTGCGAATGCCAATAGCGCATGTATACCTTTGTGTTATAACGGCTAGGCAAGTGACACTTGGCTTGGAATGTAAGTTTTGATGCATAGCAATTTACATAACAGGCTGGAAATTTTGTATTGGCGTAGTACGGCTGTTAATACAGGCGAAGTACAGCCACAGTGGTGATGTCTGGAATGGAGCAGTAATGAAGTACCTTTTGCTCGTAAGTCATGGAACGTTTGCACCAGGTCTGCATAGCGTAATGGACATGCTGATGGGACCCAGAGAAAACATCTTGAGCTACAGCATGGAAGATGGCGTGGGAGCAGCTGAATATAGAGAGAATTTGTCAAAAATTCTTGAGCCACTTACTGCTGACGACGAGGTTGTTGTTCTTGGTGACATTATCGGTGGTTCTCCACTTACTAATGCACTTGATCTTCTCGCCAAAAAAGGCCTGCTTTCTCATACCGTGGCTTTTAGTGGCGCCAATCTTCCCATGGCAATTGGTGCTTTGATGGCAATCGATGATGGCCTAAGTGGTGAAGCTCTTGTGTCATCAGTCCTGAATGAAGGAAAAAATGGCGTTAATCAGATCGTCCTAGCTCTTGAAGACGATGACGAGGAAGACCTTTAGTAATTACTGCAAGTACGCGTAGCTGCTTGCGTAAGAAATATGTTAGGAGAAAACATGATTTCATTTGTTCGTGTTGATGACCGCATGATTCATGGTCAGACAGTCACTCGTTGGGCCCTTGAGGTTCCTTGTGACGGAATCATTGCAGTTAATGATGCGGCTGCATCAAATCCTGTCCTTAAGTCTGCTTACAAGTCAGCAGCACCTGACAAGAAAGTATTTGTTTGGACATTTGATCACTTCAAAGAGAGCGCTCAGAAGGTTCTAGACAGCGATTCTCGTTATTTTCTTATTACTAAAAACCCAGTTGACATGAAGAAAATTCTTGTTGACTTTGGTTTTAAGCCAGGAATTAACACGGTCATTATCGGTCCTGGTAATGACCGTCCTGGTGCGGTAAAGCTGGGCAACAACCAGTCCTTTACTCAAGAAGAGGGACAGGCATTTGAGGATATAACCAAAGCTGGTTATACCGTTCAATTTGCTCTTCTTAAAGAAAAGGCAATTGGTGAGTGGCCTAAATTCCGCGAGAAGTTTGACGTAAAGTAGTATTCGGAAGGCGATTTTTATGGCAATTAATGCGTTTCAAGCTGCCCTTTTGGGTTTGTTTGCATGCCTTGCGTCACTACCTGGCATGGCTGGTACTACCGTAGGTAACTATACCCTCGGTCGTCCACTTGTTGCAGGTCTTGTCGTTGGTGTCATTCTTGGCGACGTCCAGACTGGCATTATTGTTGGTGCAGCAATCCAGTTGGTCTACATTGCACTCGTAACACCTGGCGGAACTGTTTCCGCTGACGTTCGTGCAGTTTCCTACATTGGTATTCCTCTAGCAATTCTTGCAATCAAGGCTTATGGTCTTGATCCAAGCTCTGTTGAGGCTGCATCTCAGGCAGCAGCTATTGGCGCAGCTGTTGGTACTCTTGGTACCGTCTTGTTCTACGGCACTGCTACCATGAACCTTGTATGGCAGGGTATTGGCTGGCGTGCAATGGAGAGCAAAGAGTGGGGTCGTATTAAGAAGACCATTCCAATGGTTGACTTTGTATTCCCTTGGGTTTCTCACATTCTTTTCTCGTTCATTCCAACATTCTTCATTTGCATGGCTGGCGAGAGCATGGTTGGCATCATGAAGGAATACCTTCCTATGAACGGTATCCCAATGATGACCCTCTTCACCGTTGGTACCCTTCTTCCTACCGTTGGTGTTGCAATTTTGTGCAAGCAGGTTATTACTAAGCCTCTTGATTGGGTAACTTTTGCCTTTGGCTTTATCCTTGCTGGCGCACTTGGCCTGAACCTCATTGTCTCTGCAGTCGTAGCAGTCTTCTTTGCTGTTCTTAACTATCAGCTTCAGCAGGCAAAGAATGTTCGTTTGGCTGCTGCAACATCAGGCAATGTAAGCGCAGACGATGAAGAAGAGGAGGATATTTAATCATGGCTGAAAAGAAAACCATTTCTCAGAAAGCACGCAATAAGTCTTTCTTGAGCTGGATTTACGGCAATCTTACCTGCTTCTCTCAGGAGCACATGCAGACATTTGGTTACCTTGCATCCATGCTTCCAATCGTTGACGAGCTTTACGATACTGATGACCAAAAGGTTGAGGTACTTTCTACCTATACAACCTTCTTTAATACCGAGCCACAGATTGGTTCTATGGTTGTTGGCTTGACCGCTTCTCTTGAAGAGGCTCGTGCAAACGGCGAAGCAATCGACGACGAGACCATCAACGGTCTTCGCGCTGGTCTTATGGGCCCTCTTGCTGGTCTTGGTGACTCCATTATCGTTGGTACCTTTATTCCAATTCTTCTTGGAATTGCACTTGGCCTTTCTAAGGGCGGTTCCGTTCTTGGTCCACTGTTCTATGTTGTGGTCTGGAACCTCATTATGTACTTCGGCATGAAGTTTGCTTACGATCAGGGCTATAGTCTGGGCTCTTCTGCTGTTGAAGCACTTGTTGGTCCTGAGTCCGAGGCTCTCCGTAGCTCCATTGTTATGATTGGTACTATGGTCATTGGCTCTGTTGCTGCTACATGGATTAACGTCACAACTTCTCTGAATATTGCTGGTGTTGACATTCAGACAACACTTAATGGCATCTTCCCTAAGGTATTGAACCTTCTGTTTGTATACCTTTGCTGGTGGTTGATGACTAAGAAGAAGCTCAGCCCAACAGTTGTTATGCTTATTCTTGTTGTTGTAGCACTTGTTGGCGTTGTTATTGGCGTCTTCAACCCAGGTCTGTCTTACTAATTTTTTGCGCAAAATCCTGTCTGGCGCAGAAAAGACAAACGTAATAAAGTGGCATCGTCGTACGGCGATGCCACTTTTGATTGAGAGTTTTTATGAGTAAGAAAAACTATGTAGGAGCAGCTTCTCATTCACACGAGGATAACCCTTTGGTTGTCGAGGCTCGTATGCAGACAAAAGCTCTTGGAACACTAAGCGTTTATAGAAGAGCCGCTTATTCTGGCATCGCAATTGGAGCATGGCTTATATATCTCAGCGTGTACGGGAGTCTCTCTACAAGTTCCATGGCAACGGCTGTGCTCGTGGGCGGCATAGTTCTTCTCGTCATATCTGTTCCTATAGCTGGAATTTTGTATGTAGGTATCTCAAGAGGAAAAAAGAACGTCGAGAAGATCATCAAAGCAATTGAAAAAAATTCGTCAAAAAATGCATAGAAGCGATACGATCTGTGCAAAGATTTCTCTAATAGGGTAGAGTATCTACAGCGCATTGAGCGGGTGCGGATGACGTGACACCTCGAACCTGGTCAGGGTCGGGAGACAGCAGCCATAAGGGGTCACTCGCGGGCATCCGTTCCCACTCAATGCGCTTTTCTTAGGCGTATCGTGTGTTTGCCGCGACATTTGTCACGACGATTGGACTTCGATGGGTTTTGTAAACTACATCATTGAGCTGCTTAGAGATCCTCGTGCATTTATTGCTTCAATGATTGCCACTGGCCCTCTTGCTGCGTACGGTTTTGTTTTTCTGATTGTTTTTATTGAGACCGGCGTAGTCTTTTTCCCATTTTTACCAGGTGATTCTCTGCTTTTTGCAGCAGGATTTTTTGCTCATAACGGTGGCTTTAATATTGTTTTGCTGCTTGTTATTACGTGGGCTGCCGCAATTCTTGGCGATCAGATGAACTTTATGATTGGCCATTTCTTTGGTCAAAAAATCATTGCTTCTGGAAAAGTCAAAGCACTTACTCCAGAGCATCTTGAGAAGACCCAGAAGTTTCTGGACAAGCATGGTCATCTGGCAATTTTCTTAGGTCGCTTCTTCCCCTTTATCCGCACGTTTGTGCCTTTTATTGCTGGTATGGGCGGTATGCACTGGCGTAACTTTGGCATTTATAACATCTTGGGCGGTCTTACCTGGTCCACGATGTTTGTACTTCTCGGCTATTTCTTTGGTGGCATTCCTGTAGTTCAGGAGCACTTTGAGCTGCTGATTGTGGGTATTGTTGCCGTTTCAATTATTCCAACAGTTGTTGGCCTTATCCGTGGCCGTATGAGCAAGGGCGAGAAAAACAACGAAGAAGCCACAGATACAAACGAAGACGAGGCTTAGTAACAAGCTTTCGCACTTTTCGTAATTTGATGATAGAAATCCCGTCAGGAACGACTCGGCCTGACGGGATTATTTTTACTCTTTAGAGAGCTGATAGGTATCAGTAAAGGTAACTGTCTGACCATTTTCTGTGTAAGTGGAAATAAGCTGAGCCACAACGCTTCTGTTGGCAATATCAAAAGTGACCTTCAATTGTGGCTTTTGAGGTGTGGCGAGAGCCGCATTAGAAGCAGAATGAGCATCCAGGTTTGCATTGGTTACATCGACCGTTCCAGAAACCTGAATTTGTTCTCCGATAGTTCCTGAAGTTGCAAGAGAGACAGAAGCGTTTTTGAACTCAGTATCACCGGGATACCAACGATACGAGGTGTTGAGTGCTCCATGGTTGTGCACAACACCCCCTGCGGTTGCCGTAAGCACGAGCTGATCGCGAGAAAAACCTGCAGCCGTTACCGTCAACGTTAAAGGATTGGTTCGACCAGCATAGCAAGGGCTTCCGCTGCTTGCTTCGCAGCTGACAAAGGAACCCTTCCACGTTCCTACGAGTCCGCTGTAGTCGTACTTAAGTCCTGCCGAGGGGTTGGCTGTGTCCAACGCCCAGGTACCCGTAGAAGCATCAAAGGTAAATGAGGCGGTAATTTCGCAGGTGAGCGAACCAAAGAAGGTTGGTGAAACACCCGACATTCTTACCCAGCAGGTTTGCTGTTCACGGTCAAAGCCCGCATCAAGAACAGTGAAGGTTGCGCTAGAGAACTGCGAGCTATAAGAAATAGCTTCGTTAGGATTTTTCTCATCAAGTTTTGCTAGCACATCGCCAATAGCGTCAAGGACTTTTGTGGTGGAAACGCCCGAAGTTGCCTGGTAGGTAACAGATTGTGATTCTTCGTCACCGATAGCGTTCCAGCCCTGGGTATTTGCGTATCCAAGTTTGGTCATCTTTGTAGCAGCAATTGCATTACCTGTATAGGTAAGGCGTACTACAGAGTTGGCGTAGCCCGTCGCACCAAACTGCGCGGCATCACTTGAGATTGCCGTGGTACTTCTTGTGCGAGACACAACTTCAATGCCCGTAAGGAGTAAGGACTCATCAGCATCATATTCACCAGGAGTCCAGGCTGGTGCCTCAACGCGTGTGCGCGCATCAGCAATAACAGTATCAGTTGAAGGAACGTTGCTCACGCGAATAAAGAACACGATAACTGCAGATAAAAGAGCAAGACTTAAAAGAGCAAGAATGCCAGAAAGCAGGCTGTAGCGGCGTACAAACCTAAACAGCGCACGACGCCTGCTGCGAAGATAGCTTGAGAACGTATCAGCAACATCTTTTATAGACGTTGCGTCATCGTCAGAGGTTGCATTACTCGTGTCAGCAGCATTTTTGACAGAAGCTTCAGTAGCTTCAGCCTCTGCATGTTCGTGAGTGTTCTCTTCAAGCTCTTTGAGGCGAGCTTCTACAGCAGAAAGGTCCTGTGTCAGAGCTGCATCGTTTACGATTTTCTCCAGGTCAGTGGTGCTATCTGCGTCGTTTTCAGGAGAGTCTTCATCTGAAGCTGAGTCATCCTCGTCCTCTTCGCCGTCTTCGTCTAGACCAGGGAAGATGGGGCTGACAATTTCCATGATGTAGTCTTCGTCAGCGGCAGCCATGTCAGCAGCAATAGGGTCGGTGACCTCTTCAAGCTCGTCGGTTTTCTCGCCATCAGCGGCGGGTGCCTCAACGGCCTGAGCGTCAAGGGTCTTCTGATCAGAGGAGATGTCCTCTGCAGCAGGCGTGTTATCTGGTTGTGAAGTTTTATTCTTAGAAGTCATGGCGCCTCATTACCGTATGAACCTGCTGTAATTTTCTCACAATTATGTAACTTGTGTACCCTCATCCTGTGCAGATAGGGAGGTATCGGTTTAAAAACCGCCTAGTGGTGGTACACTTCTTTAGTTGAATTCTCACCTCGCAAGCAGCTTTGCAACAGTTTGGCCGCATGTCAATGAGCCAAGCGCGCACGAGGCACTTATCTTAGGAGCAAGAATGCGTGACAAGCTAGAAAAAATCGTCGAGGCCTATGCTGAGCTTGAGCAAAAGCTTGCAGACCCAGCTGTTGTCTCTGATCCAAAAGAGTATGCTCGCGTGGCAAAAGAGCACTCTAATCAGGCAGATTTGGTTGCTCACGCCAACAAGTACATCACGGCCCTTGATGACATCGAGGCTGCAAAAGAGCTTCTCAACGCTACTTCTGATCCAGAAGAAAAAGAGATGCTGCAGGAAGACATTGCTGCTAATGAAGAGATGCTCCCTCAGCTTGAGGATGAGATCAAGGTCATGCTGATTCCAGGCGATCCAAATGACGAGAAGGACACTATCGTCGAGATTCGCGCTGGTGTTGGCGGCGATGAGGCGGCAATCTTTGCAGGCGACCTCTTCAAGATGTATGAGCGTTTTGCCGAGGCTCGTGGTTGGAAGACAGAGGTTCTGTCCAGCTCTCCTTCCGAGGCAGGCGGCTTTAAGACCATTGAGTTCAAGGTCACAGGCGATAAGGTCTATTCAGTTATGAAGTATGAATCCGGTGTTCACCGTGTTCAGCGCGTTCCTAAGACTGAGTCTCAGGGCCGCATTCAGACCTCTACCGCAACTGTTGCAGTTCTCCCAGAGGCTGACGAGATTGATATTCAGATAAACCAGGAAGACCTGCGTATTGATACGTACTGCGCATCCGGCCCTGGCGGTCAGTGCGTTAACACCACGTATTCCGCAGTTCGTATTACTCACCTGCCAACAAATACCGTTGTTCAGTCTCAGGACCAGCGTTCTCAGATTCAGAACCGCGAGGTTTGCATGCAGATGCTTCGTGCTCGCCTCTACGAGATGGAGCTTGAGCGTCAGCAGGCTGAGCAGGGCGCAGAGCGTCTTTCTCAGATTGGTCATGGCGCACGTTCCGAGAAGATCCGCACGTACAACCAGCCACAGGACCGCGTAACCGACCACCGCGTTGGCTTCAACGGCACCTACAACGGCGTTCTTCTTGGCGATACGCTGCCATCCGTTATTGAGGCTCTTGCTGCAGCAGAGCGTGCCGAGAAACTCGCTCAGGCTGTCTAAGGTGCAAACTTCATGACAGATGAAGTTTGGACAATCCAGAAAATTTTGACGTGGACTACTCAGCACCTGGAAAAGAAGGGTGATGAGCATCCACGTCTTTCTGCAGAATGGCTTTTGTCCGCAGTGACAGGCCTTTCTCGCGTGCAGCTCTACACTAACTTTGACAAGCCGCTTTCCACGGACGAGCGCGCTCGTATGCGTGAGGCAATTAAGCGCCGTGCAGAGGGCGAGCCGCTTCAGTACGTGACGGGCGAGATGCCCTTTAGGCACCTGGTGCTTACGTGCGAGCCAGGCGTGCTTATTCCACGACCAGAGACAGAAGTGCTGGTAGACGTTGCGCTCGAAGGCGTTGATGCAGCAACTCCAAACGCCGACGGAGAAGTGCGTGTACTTGAGGTTGGCGTTGGAACGGGCTGCATATCGCTCTCCATTGCCACTGAGCGCCCACGGACACACGTCTACGCCACGGATCTTTCTCCTAAGGCAATTGCGCTGGCAACTCGCAACAGAGACGCCTTGGACCTCCAGGAGCGTGTGGAGCTCATTGAGTGCGACCTGGTAGAAGGCGTGCCTGCAGAGCTTGCACAGTCCTTCTCGGTATTGGTGTCTAATCCGCCTTACATTCCTACAAGTGTGCTTGAGCAGGAAGTTCCTGCCGAGGTCAAAGGCTTTGAGCCTGAGCTGGCGCTTGACGGGGGAGAGGACGGCCTTGATGTCTACAGGAGGTTGCTTGAGGCGGCTCCTCGCATGCTTTTGCCTGGCGGAATGCTTTGTGTTGAGCTCTACGAGGGACACCTGGATAAGGCAGCGCACCTTGCTGAGCAGCAGGGAGTATGGGAGTCCGTTGAGGTCAAAGAGGATTTGACGCACAGGCCGCGTATTCTTGTAGCGCGTCTAGCAAAGTAGCACTTCAGGCGCTTGGCGAGAAAATCTGTGCAACGCGTATCAGTGCGCATCAGACAACATTGCGCAGCACACAACATCGAGCAGCACACAACATCGAGCAGCACACAAGAAAGAGTTGAGGGTTTATGGGAGAGTACATCAAAGTTGATCAGATGAATCCGGATGCATCTGTAGTTTCTTTAGCTGTTGAGGTAGCGCGTCGTGGCGGCGTGCTTATTATGCCCACCGATTCTGTCTATGGCATTGGTGCCGCTGCTACTCCTCAAAACCCAGGTCATAAGCGCATCTTTGAGATTAAGCAGCGTCCTTCAACGCAGACGCTTCCCTGGCTTGTGGGCAGTAAATCTGACCTGCAGAAGTATGCGCACATCACACATGACTGGGCAAATAAGCTGGTAGAAGCCTATTGGCCAGGAGCTCTTACGCTGGTGGTTACCGCATCAGAGAACGTTCCCGATGAATATGTCTTACCAGATAACAGGACCATTGCACTCCGTATGCCCAACTCACCTCTGGTGTGTCAGATTGCTGAGCAGCTTGGATCTCCTCTGGCAACTACCAGCGCAAATACGCATGGAGCTCCTTCTGCAGTTGATGGATGTGGTCTTGAGGCAGGCCTTGTTGAGCAAGCGGATCTGACGCTTGATGGAGGTCCAGCACCCCTTGCTATTGCGTCTACCATTGTCGACTGTACAGGCGATGAGCCGCGCATTTTGCGCGAAGGCGCTATTACAACCGAGGATATTCTCGCCACTGCGGGATTTGCAAAATAGATAAAAAATCCTATCCCTTTTATGTGTTTTGGCTGCAGCTTTTGCCTGCATGCGGTACTCTCTATAGGAGTGAATTTTCTGAGGAGGATACGTATGCGTATTGCAGTTGGTTCTGATCACGCTGGCTTTATCCAGAAAGATCCAATCATTGAGCACATAAAGTCGCTCGGTCACGAGGTTTTGGACTTTGGTCCAGCAAATGACGACCGTGTTGATTATCCTGATTTTGCAGATAAGGTTGCTCGCGCAGTCGCAGCAGGCAAGGCAGATCGCGGCGTTCTGATTTGTGGCACCGGCATTGGTATTGCCATGACCGCTGATAAAGTCCCTGGTATTCGTGCAACTCCTGTTCAGACTGTTCAGTTCGCAGAGCTTGCTCGCGAGCACAATAACGCAAACGTCATTGGTCTATCTGGCCGATTCACTGATCTTGCTGTTAACGAGGCTATTGTGGATACCTTCCTAAGCACCGAGTTTGCAGGCGGCCGTCACACTGGACGTGTCGAGAAGATTATGCGTGAGGATGACCCTAACTTTAAGGGTGTTGACGCTGAGTAAGTAAACAGCACGTAAACGGTGCTGTCTAAGCAATACATACACAGACCTGCAGGGAATGTACTGTCTAGTATAGAGTTGCAGACATTCAAATAAAACGCAGGTCAAGCTCTTGGAGGGAGCATTATGGCAGATTACGATGAGTCCAGACTTACGGTTGTTGACCACCCACTAGTTCAGCACAAACTTCACATTCTTCGTGACAAGACAACCACCACTAAGCAGTTCCGTGAGCTTGTCAACGAGCTTGCAATTCTTGAGAGCTACGAGGCCATGCGCGACTTCCCACTTGAGGACGTCGAGGTAGAGACTCCTCTTGAGACCATGACTGCTAAGCGTATTGCTGGTAAGAAGGTTGCTATTATTCCAATTCTTCGTGCTGGCCTTGGTATGGTCGATGGCATTCTTGAGCTGGTTCCATCTGCTCGCGTTGGCCATGTTGGTATGTACCGTGATCCAGAGACCCATCTTCCTCACCAGTATTACTGCAAGTTCCCTGCAGACATCGAGAACCGCACCTGCCTGGTTGTTGATCCAATGCTGGCAACCGGCGGCTCTCTCACTGCTGCTATTCAGTTCCTGCGTGAAGCAGGTGTCAAGGACATTCGTTGCCTGACCATTGTTTCTTGCCCTGAGGGCGTCAAGGCAACTCTGGACTTTGACCCAGAGGTACGCCTCTACACCTGCACCGTTGATCGTCAGCTGAGCCCAAATGCTTACATTCTTCCAGGCCTTGGCGACGCAGGTGACCGTATTTACGGTACCAAGTAAGGAACTCATCGCCCTTCTCGCAATTTAATATAGTTGCGAATACGTATGTTAGTACATGATCCAGCACTCACATAACGTGTGTACTGGATCATTTTTCTTTTCAAATCATCACTTTACGAGAAGAAATAACAGTTGGCACATATCAAAAACTTTGCAAATAACAGGGGATATTGATACAACTATTTTTATCTGGACATAACTATATCTATCGAGAAAAACGCAACATAACAGCAGCTTATAAGTGTTATAGTTGAATGAATCAATAACGGCAGCTAACACGAGATGTGTCAGTAATGTGAGAGTTTGAGCATAAGTCAATTATTTGATTTTGTAATCGTGACTATGCATTCATTTAGTGCTAGTATCGCCGTTCGTCGCAAATATGCACGCCGAGTGGTAGATAATATACTCCAAGTGGCATATTCTTGGCATCTTACGTTGCGTTTCAAGTATGCTGAGCAGTGACGGGCAATCTGAAATGGTTGCAGATTGTATGGGGAGGTTGAGACAGAGTGGATGTTCTTGCGCAGTTGCCAGCAGAGATGGCCGAGCTGCTCGAAAGTTTTTTGCCACACGCATTGGTTGGTAACACCACCTTTGGTTTCACTAACTACATTTTCTATTTCTTGATCGCTGCTGTGATTTTCCTGATTGTCTGCTTTAAGTTTAAGAAGAAGCAGGCAGAGAGCATCGTCCCTCAGGGACGCTTCGTTAATGGCGTTGAGTACCTGATTGAGTACATTAGAGATGACGTCTGCAAGGCTTCTCTTGGAGAAACTTGGCGCACTCACTTCCCATTCTTGATCACTATGTTTATGTTCATCCTGATCAACAACATCATTGGTCTTATTCCTGGTGCACACCCAGGCACCGGTACTATTGGTGTTACTGCCGCTCTTGGCCTTTGCTCCCTTGGATACTTTATGTATGTAGGTGCAAAGAAGATGGGTGTTATTGGCTACATCCTAAGCCTTGCACCAAAGGGCGTTAACCCTGTTATTGCAGCAGTTATCTGGGTTATTGAGGTCTTCTCAACATTCCTTCGTCTGGTTACTCTGGCCGTCCGTCTGTTCTGCAACATGTATGCAGGTCACATCGTTATGGGTACATTTGCAATTCTTGCATCTATGTACTTTATGCCAGCTATTGAGAACTTCTCCGCATCAACAGCTGCTCAGGCAGGCTTTTCGATCTTCTGGGTTCTGCTGTTGATTATCATTTATTTGGTAGAAACTATTGTTGCCTTCATTCAGGCATACGTTTTTACCCTACTCTCTACTGTCTACATCCAGCTGGTAGAGTCTGAACACTAAGCAAAACGCTTAGTTGGTGGCATTGCCACACTGTGGTGCCAAACGGCACAAAAGATGAAGTCATCTGAGCCCACGCTCAGTTGATGATAGGTATGTATATTGGTCGCCTTGAGAGGGGCGAGCGAAAAAGGAGGAATCGTGGGTATTTTCGGATATGCTCTTTGCGTTATGGGAGCAGCAATTTGTATTAGCGTCGTAGCAACGAGTGCCGCTAACAACATGGCTCGTCAGCCTGAGGTTCAGGGTCGTCTCTTCACAGTCTTTATTCTTGGCTGCGCATTCATCGAGGCACTTACCCTAATTGGCTTCGTTGTTACCTTGATGGTTAAGTAAATTACTGTTTGTAACAGCGAAAACGCTACGTTGGAGGAATGCATGAATACGATTTGTAAGGGAGTTAAAAAAGCCAGCACAGTAGGCGCAACTGCTGCTCTACTTGTGGCAATGGCTCCCTCAGTCGCACTTGCTGAAGAGGGTGCAAGTGGTGCCGATATTCTTCTTCCAAAGCCCGCTGAGTTTGTTCCTGCTCTGATTGCGTTTCTGATCATCTTTGCTGTTGTAGCAAAGTTTGTATGGCCTTCCGTTCTACGTATGCTTGACAAGCGTCAAGAGAAGATCCAAGGCGATCTGGACGCTGCAGCAAAGGCTCGCGAGGAAGCCAACAAGGATCGTGAAATCGCAGCAGCTGGTATCGACGCAGCTAAGCAGCAAGCAGACGAGATTGTTTCTGCTGCTAAGCGTGAGGGCGAAGAAGAGCGTGCTCGTATTATCGAGCAGGCAAAGGCAGAAGCTGTCGAGATTATTACTAAGGGTAAGGGCGTTGTAGAGTCTGAGCGTCGTCATGCCATGGCTGAGCTTTCTGATTCCGTTGTTGATCTTGCCGTCGATATTGCCGGAAAGATTATTGGCAACGAGCTTTCAGTAGAGCAGCAGCGTGCTCTTGCCGAAAAGTACCTTGCGGAAGTAGGTACTCCAGATGAGCACTAATAAAGACGATCAAGACAGAAAAGTAGAGGGCTATACCAGGGCACTCCTGGAGGCTGGCCGCGCTGAGGGTCGTGCAACTGCAGACCTCGTACAGGTTCAGCATGCAAAGAAGTTCTCTCCAGAAGTTCTTGAGACTCTTGGTGCTATGCAGGCGAGTGAGGATGTCAACCTTATCAATGATGTTGCCGCTACGTTCCAGGAGCTTCTTGAAGAAGAAGACAAGACACTTACAGTAACGGTAACTACTACAATGCCTCTTGATGATGAGTTGCGTGCAAAGGTCACCGAGAAGCTCGAGAAGAACTTCAACACTCAGGTGTATCTCATTGAGCGTGTTAATCCCAAGATTTTGGGTGGCATTGTTGTTGAGGCACGTGATCATCGTTATGATGCATCGGTAAAGACACAGCTCACTCACATTAAGAGTAGGCTCTCTTCAGATCACGTTGAAAGTGAATTGTAATGACTGATAAGACCACCATACAGGAAGGAACACTAAGCTCAGATGCCGTCATGGCACAGCTTAGAGAGCGCCTTTCTAAGGTCAATTCAACCGTATCCCAGCAAGAGGTATCTGCTGTTACTGAGGTAGCAGACGGTATCGCTCGCGTTGCTGGCCTACGTAGCGCTATGGCAGGCGAGCTGCTGGAGTTCACCAGCTCCGTTACCGGCCACAGCGTATTCGGTCTTGCTCAGAACCTTGATGAAACTTCAGTCGGCGCTGTTTTGTTCGGCGAAGTTTCTGAGATTAAGGAAGGCGATGAGTGCCGTACAACCGGCCGCGTCATGGATATTCCAGCCGGTTTTGACATGCTTGGTCGTGTTGTTAACCCACTGGGCCAGCCTATTGATGGACTTGGTGCTATCCACGCTACACATCGTCGTCCTATTGAGTTCAAGGCTCCTGGCATCATGCAGCGTCAGCCTGTTTGCGAGCCAGTTCAGACTGGTCTTCTCGCAATTGATGCTATGGTTCCTGTCGGCCGTGGTCAGCGTGAGTTGATCATTGGTGACCGTAAGACCGGTAAGACCGCTATCGCAATTGACGCAATCGTAAACCAGAAGAACACCGACATGATTTGTATCTATGTCGCCATCGGTCAGAAGGCGTCTACAGTTGCAAACATCCGCGAGTCTCTTTCCCGCCATGGTGTTCTTGACAAGACCGTCATTGTTGCAGCTACCGCAGCTGATTCTGCTCCAATGCAGTACATTGCTCCTATGGCAGGTGCTGCTATTGGTGAGTTCTTTATGTATAACGATAAGGACGGAAAGCCTGCTGACAAAGATCATCCAGGCGGACACGTTCTTGTTGTTTACGACGACCTTTCCAAGCAGGCAGTTGCATACCGTCAGATGTCACTGACGCTTCACCGTCCACCAGGACGTGAGGCATATCCTGGTGATATTTTCTACCTGCACTCACGCTTGCTGGAGCGTGCATGTAAGCTCTCCGATGAAAACGGAGCAGGTTCACTTACAGCACTTCCAATTATTGAGACGCAGGAAGGCGACGTTTCTGCATACATTCCTACAAACGTCATTTCCATTACAGACGGCCAGATTTATCTGCAGTCTAACCTCTTCTTCCAGGGCCAGCGCCCAGCAGTCGACGTAGGTATTTCCGTATCCCGCGTCGGTGGCGATGCACAGGTCAAGGCTATGAAGCAGGTTGCAGGTACCCTTCGTCTGGACCTTGCAAGTTACCGTGAGAAGCAGGCATTCTCGCAGTTCGGATCCGACTTGGATGCAACTACGCAGTACCAGCTCAACCATGGTGCTCATATGATGGAGCTTCTCAAGCAGCCACGTTACTCAGCTCTGGACGTAGTTGACCAGATTTGCGCAATTTACGCTGCAAAAGAGAACTTCATTGATGACGTCGATCTTGAGAACGTTGCTCTCTTCCGTGATGGTCTTGCTCAGTACATGAGTGAGTATCACCCACAGCTCCGCAATTCTCTGCGCAACGGAAAGATTTCTGATGAGCAGGCAGAGCGCTTGAGTGATCACATTAAGCACTTCAAGACTAAGTTCTTGGAAGAGCATCCAAACAAGGTTGTGGATGAGGCAGAAGCTAATTCTGATACACCAGGCTCTTTTGACGCAGTAACCCAGGGTTCATTGCAGGAGTAATTACCAATGGCGAACCTTCACGAAATATCGAGGCGTATGAGCTCCATCAGGAGCACCATGCAGATTACGCGCACCATGTCGATGATTTCGACAGCGCGTGTCCGCAAGGCACTTGATAGGGCCGAGGCTGCTTCGCCATATAAGGAAGCTATTACCCTTATGCTTGCAAACGTTGCAAGCGCTAGCTTTAATCCTAAGAAACAGCCTCTTCTTGCTGCGCACAAAGTCGAGAAGAACGTGTTGTTCTTAGTCATTGCATCTGACCGTGGCCTTGCAGGCGGATTTAACATCTTGCCTCAGCGCGAGGTTGAGCATGAGATAGCACGTCTTAAGGCTAAGGGTGTATCTTCCGAGATAATTACTTGCGGACGCAAGCCAACTGAGTACTTTACGTATAGAAATATCAAGCCCAGCATGTCCTATGTAGGCATTTCCTCTGAGCCTACGGCAGACCAGGCTGATCGTATTGCCTCCTACATTATGGATGGCTATATAAAGGGTAAGATTGATCGCGTCGTAATCAAGTATTGGCATGCAAAGAACCGTGTTGACCAAGAGCAGGTTACAGAGCAACTTCTTCCTATTTCGCGCGAGAAACTCACGATTCCTAATAAACCACGTACCGAAGAAGCCCTCTCACAGGTGAAGACGTATAACAAGAGTGAATATCACTTCTCGCCATCTGCTTCTCAGGTACTTGATTCGTTGATGCCCGCTTATATCAAGACGGTCATCTTCCACGCACTTCTTGATTCTGCTGCAGCCGAGCATGGTGCACGCCGTCGTGCAATGCAGTCTGCAACTGATAATGCTGAGAACGTCTTAGGCGCTCTTAGCCGTACGTACAATCGCGAACGCCAGGGCGCAATTACCACTGAGCTCAATGAGATTATCGGTGGTGCTGCAGCATTGGAGGATATGTAATGTCAGATATGCAAGTAGAGACTTCTTCCTTTGAGGAAGCTATTCTCAACAAGCGCAATCAGCACGTTGACGATGGCGTAATCGTTCGCGTAGTTGGACCAGTTGTCGACGTTAAGTTCGACGGACCTGTTCCAAGCATCTATACCGCACTGACGGTAGAGGATGACACGCCTGTTGGTCACGTCAGCACCGTTCTTGAGGTTGAGTCTCAGCTTCCCGGTGGTGTTGTTCGTACCGTCGCTATGTCGTCAACCGATGGTCTTCAGCGTAACCTTCGCGTTAAGGACACCGGCAAGCCAATGATGATGCCAGTAGGCAAATCTACGCTGGGCCGCGTCTGGAACGTTATGGGTCAGCCAGTTGATGGTGGAGAAATTCCTGAAGACGTTGAGTATTATCCAATTCACCACCCAGCACCTCTCTTCGAAGAGCTCACTACTGAGACAGAGATTTTTGAGACAGGCATCAAGGCAATCGATCTTCTCGAGCCTTATGTTCGAGGCGGAAAGACTGGCCTCTTTGGTGGCGCTGGCGTTGGTAAGACCGTTCTGATTCAGGAGCTTATTAACAACCTGGCTCAGCAGCACGGTGGTACATCCGTATTCACCGGCGTTGGAGAGCGTACTCGTGAGGGTACCGACCTCTTCCTCGAGATGACTGAGTCTGGCGTTATTAACAAGACCTGCCTCGTCTATGGTCAGATGAACGAGCCACCAGGAGCTCGTATGCGTGTTGCTCTTGCAGGTCTTACTACTGCAGAGTACTTCCGTGATCAGGGCCAGGATGTTCTGTTGTTCATCGACAACATCTTCCGCTTCTCTCAGGCAGGTTCTGAGGTTTCCGCACTTCTCGGCCGTATGCCTTCCGCAGTTGGTTACCAGCCAACCCTGGCTACAGAGATGGGCGAGCTTCAGGAGCGTATTACTTCCACCAAGGAAGGCTCTATTACTTCCGTACAGGCAGTTTACGTCCCTGCAGACGACCTTACTGACCCTGCTCCTGCTACAACCTTTACGCACTTGGATGCAACTACCGTTCTTTCTCGTGCTATTACCGAGCTTGGTATTTACCCAGCAGTTGATCCTCTGGCCAGCTCCAGTTCTGCTCTTGATCCATCCATTGTTGGTTCAGAGCACTACCGTGTTGCTATGGCAGTTCAGGAGACCCTGCAGGAGTACTCCGACCTTCAGGACATCATTGCAATTCTGGGTATGGACGAGCTTTCTGAGGAGCAGCAGCAAACCGTTGCTCGCGCCCGTAAGATTCAGCAGTTCCTCTCTCAGTCATTCCACGTTGCCGAGAAGTTCACTGGTAACCCTGGTGTGTACTGCACCGTTGAGGAGACTGTCCGCTCGTTTGCAGAGATTATTGACGGTAAGTGCGATGACCTTCCTGAGCAGGCATTCCGTTTTGCAGGCACCATCGAAGATGTTCGCGAGCGCGCTGCAAAGATGTCCGCTTCGGATAGCTCACAGAACTAGGATTTCTCATGGCTGAGTTGACTTGTCAGTTTGTCAGACCAGATAAGCTCCTTTACGAAGGAACCGTTGAAAGTCTGATTCTTGCTTCAGCAGATGGAGAGTATGGTGTGTGGCCAGGCCACGCACCAGAAATCATTGCGCTTGGCGATGGTGTTGTAAGACTGCACATGCCTCATCCAGAGAATGAAGAATCTATGACCAAGATAGTGATTTCTGGTGGATACGCAGAAATCGATCCAACAGGAGTCATTATCTTGGCAGATCATGCTCGTCGCGTTGATGACATTGATGCAGATGTTGTGCGTGAGACAAGAGATGACGTCATTGACCAGATGCTTTCTCTTCCAGAAGACGATAATCGTCGTGCCTACTACGAAAAAAAGATAGACTGGTGTAATCTACTTCTGAAGCAAGTGGTTGAGGAGTAAAATTCTCTCACTGTCGTTTTCGGAGGTTTATGGACGTCATAAAAGTAGTAGGTGGCCATTCTGTCACAGGAGAGGTCACTGTAGAGGGTGCAAAAAACTCTGCCCTCAAATTGATGGCTGCGACCATCATGGCCCCTGGCGTTACTACGCTCACTAACGTTCCTAATATTGCAGACGTTCACGTCATGGGCAAGGTGCTCAAGACGTTAGGCGCTCGCATTGAAGTCGTTGGTCTTCACGAGCTCAAAATTGATACCACAGATATTACAAGCTGGGAGACTCCCTACAGTCTTGTAGCACAGATGCGTGCTTCAACTGCTGTTTTGGGTCCCCTTATTTCGCGTTTTGGCAAGGCTGTTGTGGCGATGCCAGGTGGTTGTAATATCGGTGCTCGCAAAATTGACATGCATATCTTGGGTCTTGAGGCCTTGGGTGTTGAATTTAAGGTTGAGCACGGCAATATTCACGCAAGTGCTCCTCACGGCATAACGGGAGAAACCGTTTCTCTTGCCTTTGCTTCTGTTGGCGCAACAGAGAACCTGATGATGGCATCAGTCTTTGCTAAGGGCGTAACGGTCATTGACAACGCTGCTCGTGAGCCAGAAATTGTTGACCTCGCTACTATGCTCAACAAAATGGGTGCCAACATTCAGGGTGCTGGATCTCCTGTTATCGAGATTCATGGCGTAACTGAGCTGCATCCTGTTGAGCATGAAGTTGTTGGCGACCGCATCGAGGCTGGTACCTTCCTGGCAATTGGCGCACTTACCGGTGAGCCTATTACCGTTCACGGCTTTGAGCCAAGTCACCTTGGCCTGGTACTTAAGAAGTACGAGCAGATGGGCATTACCATCGAGACCGGAGATAGGTGGGCACGGGCTTCTCGCCAGCAAGATCTTAAGGCTATCGATATTCAGACGCTGCCATTCCCAGGCTTCCCAACAGACATGCAGGCACAGACTATGACGCTGCTTGCTCTGGCTAAGGGTACCTGCATTATCACGGAAAACGTCTTTGAGAACCGCTTTATGTTGGCCTCCGAGCTTTCCCGCATGGGAGCTGACATCACCATCGAGGGTCACCACGCTATTGTCCGCGGCGTCTCCGAGCTTGAAGGCGCGCAGGTCAAGTCCCCAGATCTTCGAGGCGGAGCTGCGCTTGTTATGGCTGGTCTTGTGGCTGAGGGAGAAACAATCGTTTCTGCCATCCATCACATTGACCGTGGTTACGAGGGATTTGTCGAGAAACTCGTCGCGTTGGGAGCAGATGCTCAGCGCACCACCATTCCAGACGACGACTTTATCGAAGGATAGTTTGTGTCAACTAAACCAAAGCATGCCAAACTGCTTGATAACGGAGCCTCACAGGGCGCTTCGGCTGATGCTGCACAAAATACTGCTGCGGGTGGTAGCGCACAGGGCACTGCACCTAACGCCGTCGCTCAGACTTCGCAGGGCGCTGCAGCTCAGGGCGTCGCAGCTGGTACTTCTCCTTTCAGCCGCACGCAGGCTGAGGGCTACCATAAGCGCCGCAAGCGTGTCTTCAGAAAGCAAGTTGTAGTCAGGTCGCTTCTGGGCGTTCTTGCAACTGTGTTTGTTGCTGCCTTGGTAGGAGCGGGAATCTGGTATGCAAACGTTCAGTCACAGCTAAATAACTCGCAGGTCATCACCGCTGAGCTTCGCCAGACGCTTCAGGAGCCTTCCGCACCAAGCGATCCCTATTATGTGCTGCTTCTGGGTACCGATGGCCGACCCGGTGAGACCGAGTATCGTGCGGATTCCATTATTTTGGCGCGCGTTGATCCTATCCATAAGCGTGTGACCATGCTTTCTATTCCACGAGATACCCGTGTCTTGTGGAAGGGTTCTTACATGAAGATTAACGCCGTCCACTACTATGACGGCGCAAATGGCATGGTACAAGCTGTAAATGAACTGTGCGGCGTACATATTGCCCACTATGCAGAGGTCAACTTTGATGGTCTTGCAGGCATTACGGATGCTCTTGGCGGCGTAACTGTAAACGTTGAGCAGTACATGCGCGATACAGAGAACTTTAGCGACGTTGTTGAGCTCTATCCCGGCGTTCAGAAGCTCAACGGTGCTCAGGCTCTCTTCTTCACGCGTGTTCGCTACGCTTTTGCAGATAGCGATTACACCCGCATGCGTCACCAAAGAACGTTTATTAAGGCTATGATTGCTCAGATTTTGAATACTGGAGACCCTGTAGCCATTGCCAATATCGTCAATTCAACGGCACGCATGGTCATTACTGATCTATCTGTCTCAGACATTATTTCTTTGGGCACTCAGATGATTGGTATGAACACCGACAAGGATATCTATACGGCATATGTACCATCTGAAGGAACAGAAATTGATGGTCAGTCGTATGTTATTGCAGACAAAGACGCACTTGCAAAGATGATGAAAGTTATCGAAGCAGGAGACGATCCGTCTAGCTTAAACGGTCAAACAGATGCTGAAGCAAATGCCGAAGCTGCTGAGAAAAGCTCAGAAGAGTCCTCAGAATCTTCAAACAGCTCTTCTCGCCAGTAAACCTAAGCGGTGTTTTTGGGTATCATTCAAGTGTTAGAAATATTTTCGTTGCATAGCGCAACTGATTTTGCATGAAAAAGACTGCCAAGCAGTCGTCGGAGGAGAGTTATGGCCAACGATAACGTACAAAACGAGCACACACTGACAAAAGCCGGCGAGGACTATCTTGAGGCAATTTATCGAATTGCACTTGAGCAGCCAGATGACGATAAGAGCGTCCGCTCCGTTGATATTGCCGAGAGCCTTGATGTTTCCAAGGCAAGCGTCAACAAGGCTCTATCCCAGCTTAAAGAGCAGGACATGGTTGAGCAGAGTCGTTATGGTCGCGTCACGCTGACCAAAGAAGGCGAGGCAAACGCCCGTACCACATGGCGTGCTCACCGTGCGCTTCGCACCTTCCTTGAGGAGGACTTGGGTGTAGACACAGAAACCGCAGACGCAGAGGCTTGCCTTATGGAGCACTCACTTTCTGTAGACACGCTGGCTAAGCTCATTGAATTCCTTGAGAAGCGTGGAATTGAGATTCCAAGTAAGTAACGTAACCTGGCGCTTATGCAAGCTAGGTACGTATAAAAGCGCCTGTCATTTGAGTTTATCGGCGGCAAAACCGTCATTCTTACAAGCGCACGTTAGGTGTGCAGAGCCAACAGGGCTCATAGGTGAAAGGTAAACACATGAAGGCAATTATCCCAGCAGCAGGCCTAGGTACGCGTTTTCTACCTGCAACAAAGGTAACCCCTAAAGAACTGTTGCCTGTTTTGGATAAGCCCGTCATTCAGTACGTAGTAGAAGAGGCTCTTGAGCCAGAAGAGGTCGATGAGGTAATCATCATCAATTCTCGCGAGAAGCCACAGATTGAAACCTACTTTGCTGAAGACCAGAAGTTCGAGGCAGATCTTTCTTCTCGTGGAAAGCAAGACCTTGCCGAGAAGGTCCATGCAGCTTCTGCACTTCCTGTTTCCTTTACTTATCAGGACAATCCTCGTGGTCTTGGTCATGCCGTGCTTTGCGCTGCAGACGGTGTAGGTGACCAGCCATTCTTTGTACTTCTTGGCGATTACTTTGTTCCAGATCGTCAGATGTGCATCCGCATGGCAGAGATTTCCAAGCAGCACAACGGCGCATCCGTCATTGCAGTTGCTCCAGTTCCTGCAGATCAGGTGAATCGCTACGGTATTATCGCAGGTGAGTGCATCTCTTCTCCTTCAGGCAACTCTGAGGGCGAGGGTGCTATTTGGAAGGTAACAGGCCTTGTCGAGAAGCCTCGTCCAGAAGACGCACCTTCTCACCTGTTTATTGTTGGTCGTTACCTGCTTTCTCCAAAGATTATGGAGCTCCTGGCAACTCAGGGTCCTGGCGCCGGCAACGAGATTCAGCTGACAGACGCAATGGAGCGCTTGCTTGCTGAGGAAGAGATGTATGCGCTGGTAATCGACCCAGAAGAGGGTTGCGATACCGGTACTCCTGCAGCTTGGGCAGCAACTAATGCACGCATGGCACTCTCTGACCAGAGTTCTGCAGCAGCATTTAAAGAGGCGCTCGGCAGCTATGCCAACCGCATTGGATAAAAGACCTGACATACTCCGTTTTGGCAGCGATGGCTGGCAAGCTCGCTATGATAAAAGCTTTACCAGGGATAATGTAGTTAGACTTGCAGAGGCCCTTGGTACTGTTTGGTCACAGGAGCTGCCTGGCGGCATTGTGTTTGTTGGTTTTGATACGCGCTTTGAGGCAGATTCGTCTGCTCTTGAGGCCGCGGCAACACTGGCCTCTTTTGGTCTTGACGTGCGCGTTTCCGAGACGTTTTGCCCCACGCCATCTATTTGCTGGGCTTGTGCGCAGCATAAAAATGTAGCTGGTGGCCTTATCATTTCTGCAACTGAGCTTTCCTGCGAATATTGCGGCATGATTATTCGTGCTGCTAACGGCGGCCCGGTTTCGCGAGATTTTCTTCAGCGCGTAGAATCAGCAACACCGCTGGAGCCAACAGACCAGCGTGGAACTTTTACCACAACAGATATAGTGACGCCTTATAAGCGTGCGCTTCTTGATCAGATTAATGTGTCTGTTATCAAGGAGCTACGCCCTAGTGTGGTAGTTGACCCTATGTATGGCGCAGCAACGGACCTGCTTGCTGACGTGCTTTCATCTGCGGGATGCGTTGTTCATCAAATGCATCAAGGTCCTGTCAGGGATTTTGGTGGCATTCACCCGCAGCCAGCAGATCCGTGGGCTGATGAGTGCTCTTCGATGGTAGTAAGCCGTCATGCGCAGCTGGGCCTTTTGCTTGATTGTGACGGAGACCGCGCTGCTGCCGTAGATGAAACCGGCCGACTTCTTAGTCCACACGAGCTTATTCCGCTTATCACACGCCATCTTGTACAAAATAGAAAGCAAACTGGCCGCGTTGTTTCTACACTGACCTGTTCGGCAACGGTATCCAGGCAGGCAGCTCATCTTGGACTAGAGTCTGCAAGCGTGCCTGTTGGATTTGCTCGACTTTATTCAGAGATTGAGCAAGGAGACGTTCTTCTCGCCGCAGAGGAGTACGGCGGTATTTGCATTCCAAGCCACCTGTTGGAGCGAGACGGTCTGCTTGTGGCTCTGCTTGTCGTGGAAATGCTTGCGTACACTCATAAATCTCTCGCCCAGCTTGTTGCTGAGGATGAGGCTGAGCTGGGTCGCATGTGCTATAGCAGGCGAGGAGTGCGACTTGATGCTGCAGCTACACAAGCATTCAGGAACATCCTTCCAGGCCTTAATCCAGAAAACGTCGCAGGTAAAGTTCCTGTTTCGGTAAGTCATGCCGATGGCCTCAAGCTTCAATTTAAAGATGATTCTTGGGTGCTTATTCGCCCTTCTCGTATGGATGCCCTGGTACGCGTATATTCTGAGGCCGCTAACGAGACACTGCGCGATCAGCTCCTTGACGCAGCTTGCCAGATTGTAAAAGACGAAATTTAGCCTCATTAAGACGCGCAAAAAAGTGCGACAAGACAACGTAATAACGCGCGTCAAGACAACGTAAAAAGAAAATAAAGACATCGTAAAAATGACAACACTATATATAGTTGAAAAATAAAGTGTCGCTACTAGACGACAAAGAGAATTTAGTGCCCAATATACGCACCAGTTCACTAAAGACTGCGAATTGTGTAGAAATTGTGGAGGAATTAAGAAGATACAAAATCATCTTCACAAACGAGTCGTAAGTGCGTATAGTTATTTCAACTCAACTTTAAATTGTACTGATTTTTAGTCAGTTAAATTTTTGAATGGAGAGTTCGATCCTGGCTCAGGATGAACGCTGGCGGCGCGCCTAACACATGCAAGTCGAACGATTAAAGCACCTTCGGGTGTGTATAAAGTGGCGAACGGCTGAGTAACACGTGGGCAACCTGCCCCTCTCATTGGGATAGCCACGGGAAACCGTGGATAATACCGAATACTTCGAGACTTCCGCATGGAAGACTCGAGAAAGCTCCGGCGGAGAGGGATGGGCCCGCGGCCTGTTAGCTTGTTGGTGGGGTAACGGCCTACCAAGGCAATGATGGGTAGCTGGGTTGAGAGACCGACCAGCCAGATTGGGACTGAGACACGGCCCAGACTCCTACGGGAGGCAGCAGTGGGGAATCTTGCACAATGGGCGAAAGCCTGATGCAGCGACGCCGCGTGCGGGATGAAGGCCTTCGGGTTGTAAACCGCTTTCAGCAGGGACGAGGCGAAAGTGACGGTACCTGCAGAAGAAGCCCCGGCTAACTACGTGCCAGCAGCCGCGGTAATACGTAGGGGGCAAGCGTTATCCGGATTCATTGGGCGTAAAGCGCTCGTAGGCGGTCTGTTAGGTCGGGAGTTAAATCCGGGGGCTCAACCCCCGTTCGCTCCCGATACCGGCAGACTTGAGTTTGGTAGGGGAAGGTGGAATTCCTAGTGTAGCGGTGGAATGCGCAGATATTAGGAAGAACACCAGTGGCGAAGGCGGCCTTCTGGGCCATAACTGACGCTGAGGAGCGAAAGCTAGGGGAGCAAACAGGATTAGATACCCTGGTAGTCCTAGCCGTAAACGATGGACACTAGGTGTGGGGGAATATTTCTTCCGTGCCGCAGCTAACGCATTAAGTGTCCCGCCTGGGGAGTACGGCCGCAAGGCTAAAACTCAAAGGAATTGACGGGGGCCCGCACAAGCAGCGGAGCATGTGGTTTAATTCGAAGGAGGAAGGTGGGGACGACGTCAAGTCATCATGCCCCTTATGTCCTGGGCTACACACGTGCTACAATGGCCGGCACAATGGGCTGCCAACCCGCGAGGGTGAGCGAATCCCTAAAGCCGGTCCCAGTTCGGATTGGAGGCTGCAACCCGCCTCCATGAAGTCGGAGTTGCTAGTAATCGCGGATCAGCACGCCGCGGTGAATGCGTTCCCGGGCCTTGTACACACCGCCCGTCACACCACCCGAGTCGATTGCACCCGAAGTCGTCGGCCTAACCTTTTAGGAGGGAGACGCCGAAGGTGTGGTTGGTAAGGGGGGTGAAGTCGTAACAAGGTAGCCGTACCGGAAGGTGCGGCTGGATCACCTCCTTTCTAGGGAGATACCCTCTTTAGAAGAGATAACACTAACTTTTTTTGACGAGTAGTTCCCGTCTTTCCCGTTGATGTCTTTGTTGCACGAAAGTGCGCAGTATTCGGTCTCGAGGGTTCGCCCTCGCGTACCTTGAGAGCTGCATAGTGTGACAAACAAAAATTCGATTTTCTTCAAGAAGATCGCATCTGATCGCATTTGATAAGTAATTATCAAAGTGCAAAAAGTATGTTCAAACCATCGAAAAGAAGATGGTAAGGGCAAACGGTGGATGCCTTGGCACAAGAAGCCGATGAAGGACGTGATAAGCTGCGATAAGCCACGGTAAGGAGCACATATCCTGTGACCCGTGGATTTCCGAATGGGTAAACCCACCAAGAGTCATTTCTTGGTACTTCCTGCTGAATATATAGGCAGGATAGAGGTAACCGGGGGAACTGAAACATCTAAGTACCCCGAGGAAGAGAAATCAAACGAGATTCCCCTAGTAGTGGCGAGCGAACGGGGATATAGGACAAACCGTCAGTTGCGCAAGCGCTGGCGGGGTTGTAGGACCATTCATTGTGGAGTTACAAAACTTCGTGGAAGCAGAATAGCTTGGAAAAGCTGGCGAGACAGGGTAAAAGCCCCGTACGCGAATCTGCGAAGACTCCCGAGTGGCACCTGAGTACTGCCGGACACGTGAAACCCGGTGGGAACCTGGGGGGTCCACCCTCCAATCCTAAATACTCTCTTGTGACCGATAGTGAACCAGTACCGTGAGGGAAAGGTGAAAAGCACCCCTAGCGGGGAGTGAAATAGTACCTGAAACCGTTTGCCTACAAGCAGTCGGAGCAGACTTTTGTCTGTGACGGCGTGCCTTTTGTAGAATGAGCCAGCGAGTTACGGCATGTGGCAAGGTTAAGCTAAAAAGCGAGCCGCAGCGAAAGCGAGTCTGAATAGGGCGAGTGAGTCGCATACCGTAGACGCGAAGCCAGGTGAGCTATCCATGAGCAGGCTGAAGCGGGGGTAAGACCCCGTGGAGGGCCGAACCCACTTAGGTTGAAAACTGAGGGGATGACTTGTGGATAGGAGTGAAAGGCCTATCAAACCTGGAGATATCTCGTTCTCTCCGAAATAGCTTTAGGGCTAGCCTCGGATGTTTACCAATGGGGGTAGAGCACTGAATAGTTGCGGGGGCTTCACCGCCTACCAAGATTAATCAAACTCCGAATACCATTGGTCTAGAATCCGGGAGTCAGAATATGTGGGCTAAGCTGTGTATTCGAAAGGGAAACAGCCCAGACCGCCCGCTAAGGTCCCAAAATCAATGCTAAGTGGCAAAGGATGTGCGTTTGCTCAGACAACCAGGATGTTGGCTTAGAAGCAGCCATTCATTTAAAGAGTGCGTAATAGCTCACTGGTCGAGTGGACATGCGCCGACAATATACGGGGCTAAGCATTGTACCGAAGCGGCGGATCAGTACTTTGTACTGGTGGTAGGAGAGCTTTCTGTACGGGTTGAAGCAGTTGGATAACCAACTGTGGACTGTCCAGAAGTGAGAATGCTGGCATGAGTAACGAGAGACATGTAAAAAACATGTCCGCCGTAAACCCAAGGTTTCCTGGGCAAGGCTAATCCTCCCAGGGTTAGGCGGGAGCTAAGGCAAGGCCGGAAGGCGTAGTCGATGCACAACAGGTAGAAATTCCTGTCCCTCCAAAAGAGCGTTATCACCAATGGGGTGACGGAGAAGGGTAGCTAGGCGGGGTTCTGGACGTCCCCGTGATGGCACGTAGGCTGAGAAGTAGTGAAATGCGCTTCTCGTGACGGCTGAGGTGTCGGACGAAGCAATTGAGTGAAGCTAGTAAGCCCATACTTCCAAGAAAAACCTCTAGGGAGCTCTGAGGAGCCCGTACCGCAAACCGACACAGGTGGGTGGGTAGAGCATACCAAGGCGATCGGGAGAACTATGGTTAAGGAACTCGGCAAAATTGCCCCGTAACTTCGGGAGAAGGGGTGCCGGTTTCGGTGAAGGGATTTACTCCCCGAGCTAAGATCGGTCACAGTAAATAGGTCCAAGCGACTGTTTATCAAAAACACAGGACTCTGCTGAAGTCGTAAGACGACGTATAGGGTCTGACGCCTGCCCGGTGCCGGAAGGTCACGAGGAGTTGTTAGCATTAGCGAAGCAGCGAATCTAAGCCCCGGTAAACGGCGGCCGTAACTATAACGGTCCTAAGGTAGCGAAATTCCTTGTCGGGTAAGTTCCGACCTGCACGGGAGTCACCCTTGGAATACCACCCTCGACGTTCTGGCATCCTAACTTGCGACCGTTATCCGGCGTGAGGACCGTGTCAGGTGGGTAGTTTGACTGGGGCGGTCGCCTCCTAAAATGTAACGGAGGCGCACGTAAGGTCTGCTCAGGATGGTCGGCAACCATCCTTTTGAGTGCAAGAGCATAAGCAGGCTTGACTGCGAGGCCTACAAGCCGAGCAGATGGGAAACCAGGTTCTAGTGATCCGGCGGCTCAGAGTGGTATGGCCGTCGCTCAACGGACAAAAGGTACTCCGGGGATAACAGGCTGATCTTCCCCAAGAGTCCACATCGACGGGAAGGTTTGGCACCTCGATGTCGGCTCATCGCATCCTGGGGCTGGAGCAGGTCCCAAGGGTATGGCTGTTCGCCATTTAAAGCGGTACGCGAGCTGGGTTCAGAACGTCGTGAGACAGTTCGGTCCCTATCCTCTGTGGGCGTAGGAAAATTGAGGGAGGCTGCCCCTAGTACGAGAGGACCGGGGTGGACGGACCTCCGGTGTACGGGTTGTTAACCAATAGCATTGCCCGGTAGCTGAGTCCGGTCGGGATAACCGCTGAAAGCATCTAAGCGGGAAGCCCATCCCAAGATGAGTTTTCCTTTCGGTAAGACCCCTTGTAGACTACGAGGTTGATAGGATGCAGATGTAAGTGCTGTAAGGCATTCAGTCGAGCATTACTAATCGGTCGAGCTCTTCTTTTCTTTAATATATTTTGAACTGATGCGTGATTTTTGAAGCCTTTGAATTTAACGTCACACTGTGCGGCCCTCAGGGCACGTGAGAAAATTATCTTAATTAAATACCGTTCACGGAAGATAATTTTTACTATTTGATGTTATCTAATTTCAACATTTGTGCATTTCTGCATACATTTTGTCACTAATCTGTCTTGAATCTGACCATATTTCACCTACCGTTCACCTAAACCTTCTCACTTTCTGACAAATTTAGCTTGATTATTTATCGCACACCGAATTCTGAAATGAGAAATGTTAGAGTGCTTGTGGCGCTTAGGTATTTAAACAGTAAGGAGAGCTTTATGGAGTCGGAAAACAGAGAAGAAGCTGGAACAGAGTCGCTGCTAGGTGGGTCTTCTCGACATGTGATGGGTGACTATAGCAGGATTGTTCCGCCTCAACACTTCTTTAGAACAATGGAAAAGACGAAGAGGCCACTTGCGCTTTGTGCGGAACCCTGCATGGGCAAGACCATGTTTCTGAGAGAGCTGGTAGACTATGCACAGTCGAACGGGTGGAATGTGTATGAGATTTCTCTTTCTAGTCTTTCGGCTCAAGAGGCAACCCAGATTCTTATTAAGAAAAGTACTTCTATCTGCAATGCTAAGAAATCAAAGACACTTAAAAGACTAGTTTTGATTGACGACTTTCCTCCGTCTGACGAGTATTTTGTTGCTCGTCAGGTTAAATCTATCGCACGACTTCGTATGGCTGGCTGTCTTGTTGCGTTTTCCTTATCTCCTGAAGCGCGCCAGTTAATTGATGAAGTTCCGAGCGTATATGTTCTGGGCAAGAATGAGCTACTTACCTTTATGCCTGGCATTGATAATTCAGAACAATCTGTCCTGAATAGTATGAGATTGACACGCGGTATTCCAACGCTTGTGTATTCTTTGCCGGTTACGTTCTGTGAGCGTGGAGATGTCGATGTACCTATTACGTATCTAACTAGTCTGGCTTGTGTTGCATCGTATATGCTCAGGAGCACTCTTGGCATTGAGGAACTTAGGCTCAGGTTAGGCATGATGTTGCTAGGCGTTGGTTCGTTTGATGATTTAAGCCTTATATGCGGACAAGCCGATCTTGAGTATTTGGCCAAGATAGAACAAGATGCGCCTTTCTTTGGCGTACATGTAGAGACGAGGCGTTTCTCGTGCCTTCATACTACAAGATTTGATGTGTTGAACTTTAATAAACAGGAGCTTATCGCTCTAGTTGGCAAACATGAAAAACTCGCTTTGAAAGCTATAGCCCTGCTCATTGATAGGGAAGATTTTTCTAAGGCTGCATTTGTGAGCTCGCTGGTTAGAGAAGAGATTACCTGGGAATTTGTGCTTTCTCATGCAACGGAGTTTGTTGATGCTGGATATATTGAGCTGGTAGATAACGCGCTTACCGCCACACATTCTGACTGTACGCTAGAAAACTCAAGTAAAAAAGCAGCAAAAAGAATGGTTGATGCCCTGTCTAATACCAAAGGTCCAATGAACAGTAAAGATGCTGGTAAAACACTTGAGAACCTTACCTCATTTAATGGTTTTCTCAAGCAGACCGCTTACATAACACTGCTAAAGTTGCTTCTACAAAAACCACTGCCAGCCTTGAAAGAGGACCTTGAGTTAAGCCCGCTGGAAAAGAAAGTTGCGCTCCATAAACGTGCGATTGATTTGGCTGTCCAGGGAAATTTTAAATATGCCCTTCAACTGCTGCTTCTTGAGCAACAGCACGAAAAGGCTTCTTCTATAACTTCGTCAATTCAAACAGTTGATGTTGAACTGCTTTACGCATTGCTGGGCGTATATCAAAAGGACTTTGATACACGCAGCTCCAAAGCGTTCTCCTTTTTACAAGAAGGGGAAGCAAGTGCCTTAAAGGGATCTGTGGGATTGCTTAAATGTGTTCGCTATCTTTTTGAAAAGAGCTTTTCTGTGGGCAATTTATACGACACTGAGCAGCTCATAAGCCAAGCTGAATCACACGGCAATCGTATGATTCAAGTACCTGCACTTCTTATGGGAGCTCTTCTCAGTCTCAGAAGTAGGGCATACCCCAAAGCTCAGCTCCAGGCGAGAAGGGCGATGCTGTTGAGTAGGGAATGGGACTCAATATATGTCACGCAGGTTGGAAAGATACTCGAAGATGTTGCTGGATTTTTCTTGGGCGTTATTCCCACAGAGAAAAGTCTTGAAGCAATTACCCATCCATCTCTAAAAGCAGCATGTAGAACAATATATAAAGCTCTCTTTAAAAGTGTAAAAGGACACTCTCCTGTCTGGCTGGATGAGGTTGAGTATGGAGTACCTGAAAATGCCATGTGGCTTATGAGGGCACTTTTGTCTGACGAGTCTGAATTTCAGCAGTGTCTAGAACAAGAAATGCCAGAAGAATGGCTGCATTATTTACGTTCAAATGAGGGAAAGCGAGATGTAACAAAATGGAGAGCATTTAGGCAAGTATCAGGGGATCCTCGGACTGAAAACTCTGTGATTAAGAGCTCACGCGTAGAGAAGAAACAGAATGCTCATCCTGGGGTGTACATCGCTCTTCTCGGCAGATTCAGTTTGTCAGTTCAAGGGGAGGAGATTGCCGGCAGAAAAATTGCTTATCGTTCGGCAAAGGCACTGCTTGTGTATTTGGCGCTGGCCCACAATCACATGAGCTTTAGGTCGCAGATTGCTCAGCAGATTTGGCCTGAGGCTGATCAGGCACATTGGCAAGAGCGTTTGTATCAAGCTACTCGGGTTATTCGCAAAGAGGTGCAGGAGATTAAGAAAGGATGTGAGCCTTTGGAAGCATCTCGGATTGAAAGAACGCTTGGCTTTAATCCTCAGCAGGTAACCGTAGATATTGATATTTTTACGCGATTAGCAAAGGGCGTTGCATCATCAAACTCCGATGAAGATATAGTGCACCTGGCTAAGCAGGCAGAAGAGCTTTATCAAGGTGATTTGTACCTTCCTGAGGATGAGTGCTTTAGGTTTGCAGATCCCATCCGCACTGCCTTGAGAGATCAATACATAGAAACCATGGTAACAGCCTCAGCTGCCGCTTTGAGAATTACTCACTATACGCTTGCAGTGCATTTTGCAGAGCTCGCCTACCTTGTTGATGATATGCGAGAAGACACGCTTATGGCGCTTATCCAGGCGCTCAGAAAATGCGGTCGAGCACAGGATGCTCAACAGTACTATGACCTGTACGTGCAGAAATACGTTACGAAGCGTAGAAAAATGCCTTCCAAACAGCTTAGGATGATTGCAGGTGCAGAAAAGGGAAAAGAATCAATAGAAACTAGTGGTGGAGAAATAACGAAATTGGGATTTTACGACGCCATGTAGTGTGATTCAAGCAGTTAGACGGGGTATGATATATAAGTTGAATACTGTGTCTATCAACCGAAGATAGATGCCCGACGTCAAGGAAAAAGCTATGCCTAATTTCCTCTCTAAGATTCTGTCCTTTGGTGCTGACAAGGACCTCAAAGCATATCAGCGTATTGTCGAGAAGATCAATGCGCTTGAGCCAACAATGCAGGAAATGAGCGATGAAGAGCTTCAGGCTCAGACCGAGAAGTTCAAGGCTCGCTATGCTGAAGGAGAAAGTCTAGACGATCTTCTCCCAGAGGCTTTTGCGACGGTACGTGAGGCGTCAGTAAGAACTATTGGTCAGCGTCACTTTGATGTCCAGCTCATCGGTGGTATCGCGCTGCATAAGGGCACTATCGCAGAGATGAAGACCGGTGAAGGTAAGACGCTTGTCTCCACTCTTGCTGGTTACCTTAACGCACTGAGCGGCGAAGGCGTTCACATCGTTACGGTCAATGACTACCTGGCTAAACGAGACAGTGAGTGGATGGGCACCATCTACAAGTTCTTGGGCATCAGTGTTGGCCTTCTGCAGAACGGCATGCGACTGAGCCTTAAAAAGCCTGCATATGAGGCAGATATTACCTACGGTACAAACTCAGAGTTTGGCTTTGACTACCTGCGCGACAACATGGTTACTCGCCCAGAGATGCGTGTTCAGCGTGGACACCACTACGCCATCGTCGACGAGGTTGACTCCATCCTTATCGATGAGGCTCGTACCCCTCTGATTATTTCTGGTGCTGGCACTAAATCCGCAGGTACCTACAAGGATTTTGCTAAGGCAGTTCGTGGCTTGACTCCAGATATTGACTTTGAGATGGACGAGGCAAAGCACACCATTGCAACAACAGAGATTGGTCTCGAGAAGGTCGAGCGCGCTCTTAACATTGACGACATCTACAACGATGAGTCCGGCCAGCTAGTCAATCACCTTCAGCAGGCGCTGAAGGCTGAGTACATGTTCCATCGTGATCAGCAGTACGTTGTCATTGACGGCGAAGTTAAGATTGTTGATGAGTTTACTGGTCGTATTATGGAAGGCCGTCGTTATTCTGAGGGTCTTCATCAGGCAATTGAGGCAAAAGAGAACGTTCAGGTACGTGAAGAGAACCAGACTCTGGCAACTATTACCCTCCAGAACTACTTCCTCATGTACGACAAACTTTCTGGTATGACCGGTACCGCAATGACCGAGGACGCAGAGTTCCGTGAGGTTTATCACGTTCCTGTTCAGGTTATTCCACCTAATCGCCCTGTAGAGCGTGAAGACCTCGATGACCTGGTCTATCGCACCATTGACGCTAAGTTTGAGGCTGTTGTAAGAGACGTTGAAGAGCGTCACCAAAATGGTCAGCCTGTGCTGGTCGGTACCGTTTCTATTGACAATTCCGAGCGTATTTCTCGCATTCTTTCTAAGCGTGGCATTAAGCATAACGTTCTGAACGCTAAGTTCCATGAGCGTGAGGCACAGATTATCGCTCAGGCTGGCCGTAAGGGTGCCGTTACTATCGCAACTAACATGGCAGGTCGTGGTACCGATATTCTTCTGGGCGGTAACCCAGACGTTATGGCTGAAGATATCCTTCGCAACCAGGGAATTGAGCCAGCCGAGGCTACTCAGGAGCAAAAAGAATCCGCTCGCAAAGAGGCCAAAGAGATTTGCGCTACTGAGCGTGAGGCCGTAACCGCTGCAGGTGGTTTGTGCGTTATTGGTACCGAGCGTCACGAGAGCCGTCGTATTGACAACCAGCTCCGTGGTCGTTCTGGTCGTCAGGGAGACCCTGGTCAGACCCAGTTCTACCTCTCTCTTGAAGATGATCTTATGCGTCGCTTTGGCGGAGACCGCATGGATGGCGTTGCGGCAATGATGCAGCGCTATGAGCTTCCTGACGATATGCCAATCAAGGCAAAGATTGTTACCAAGCTTGTTGAGGGCGCTCAGCATAAGGTTGAGGAAGTCAACTTTGCAATGCGTAAGAATGTCCTTGATTACGACGACGTCATGAACAAGCAGCGCCAGGTCATTTACGCAGAGAGAAATAAGATTCTTGATGGCAAGGATCTTATGGAGCTTATCGAGACGGTCACTGCTTCTACTACTCAGCGCGTTTGCGAGGAGTTCTGCTACGGAGACGCTGACGAGTGGGATCTTGAGGGTCTTGAGAAGTGGCTCACCGAGCTTACTGGTAAGACAGATCTTCCAGAGTTTACTGAGGACACCAAGTTTGAGCAGCTTGAAGAGGATGTCACCGCATTTGTCCAAAAGACTTTTGACGAGAAGACCCAGAAGCTTGGCGAAGAAGTCATGCGTGAGCTTGCTGCTCAGGTAATGCTTCGCGTCATTGATACTCGTTGGATGGCATACCTCCAGGAGATGGATTACCTAAAGACCGGTATTGGTCTTCGTGGTTTTGGTCAGCGTGATCCTCTGGTTGAGTACAAGACCGAGGCATACGAGGCATTTACGCTGCTGGTAAACACCATGTACGAGGACTTCCTTCGTACTATTCTTCGCCTTGAGCTGGTTAATCGTCCACGTCAGAATACTGAGGCAGAGGCGTTCCAGAATGCTCACTATTCTGGTGGAGAAGAGACTGACGGCGATCAAAAGGCACTTAAGCAGGGCAAGAGCATGCTTAAGAATGCCGCAGCTATTGGTAAGAGCCCACAGGGAACCGGCGCAAGCCAGTCTTCTGTGTCTACCTATCGTAAGTCTGACGATCCAAATCCTTACGTCAATGTTGGTCGCAACGATCCTTGCCCATGTGGAAGTGGTAAAAAGTTTAAGAACTGCCACGGCCGAAACAGGTAAGAATGGCTGATACAGAGGTTGTTTCGCTCCAGGCTTTAGCGGAGCGTCTCTCAGAGGTAGAAGGGTATCTTCACCTCGCCGAGAAGCGTCAGCAAATTTCAGAACTTGAAGCAGAAAGTGCTCGTCCCAATTTTTGGGACGACGCTGAAGCTGCGCAAAAGGTAATGACCCAACTAGCATCGCTTCGCGATGATGTTGCTGGTATTGATAGAGCTAAAGAGAAGCTCGGTGATGCCGAGGCTGCCTTTGAGCTTGGAACAGAACTTGAAGACCAAGCGTCACTTGATGAATCTCAAGCGCTGGCGGTATCCCTTGAAAAAGATTTATCTGAGCTTGAGCTTTCAAGTTGGTTTACTGATGAGCTTGATCATGGTGATGCAATTGTTACCATTAAGCCTGGTCAAGGTGGTCTTGAGTCTCAAGACTGGTGCGAGATGCTTTTTCGCATGTATCTCAAATATTGTGACCGCCGTGGTTGGAAAGTTGATATTAACGACGCACCCGTTGCAGAGGTTATTGGTCTTGACCGTGCAACCTTTATCGTAAGCGGTAAGAACGCCTACGGCATGCTTCGTGCAGAGCAGGGCGTACATCGCCTGGTAAGAATTTCTCCTACTGACGATAAAAAACGCAGGCAGACATCGTTTGCCGGTGTGGAAGTTTTACCTGTTCTTCCCGAAGATATTGAGGTTGATATTGACCCCAATGACCTGCGCATTGATGTGTATCATGCATCTGGTCCAGGAGGTCAGGGAGTTAACACTACAGACTCAGCAGTTCGTATTACTCATATTCCAACAGGAACAGTAGTAACCTGTCAAAACGAACGCAGTCAATTGCAGAACAAAGCTGCAGCAATGAATATCTTGCGCAGCCGTTTGTATGAGATTGAAAAAGAGAAACGCGAGGCTGAGCTTGATGAGCTTCGTGGTCCAAAGAGAGAAATCTCGTTTGGAAATCAGATTAGGAGCTATGTTCTTTATCCTTATCAGCTTATTAAGGACTTAAGAACAGGCGCAGAGACAGGAAACGTAGAGTCCGTTCTTTCAGACGGAGATCTTGACCAGTTCATCATTGCGTATCATCGCTGGGTTGTTGGCGGAAAGGATTAGTGTGCAAAAATCTACTTGGCAAAAGACCTTTAAAGACTCGTTCTTTATCGTCCTTGGCTGTGCAATTTTTGCAGTTGGCCTTGATGTTTTTGAAGTTCCCAACGGACTGGCAGCTGGTGGTATTACCGGTTTTGCAACGATTATTAGAGCTGTTGCACTGCCTTTTGGATTTGATTTGCCTGTTGGTATGCAAACAATCGCTATGAATATCATTTTGATGGCTTTTGTTGCAAAAAGCGGCAACAAAAAATACTTGCTCAAGAGCGTTGTAGGCTTCTTAATTTCCAGCATTTTTGTCGATTTATTTGCACCTTTTTTACCAGCTCTTGGCGCCAATGATCTTATGCTTGCTGCTTTGTGGGGCAGTATTATCTGCGGTTTTGGTCTTGGCCTTGTATTTAGAGCGGGTGGAAATACCGGTGGTACAGACATCATTGCTCAGGCGGTTTCCAAGCGTTTTTCTATTCCATCCGGTACTGCAATCATTATTGTAGACATTCTCATTATTATTGCGGCTATTCCGGTCTTCTCGCTAGAAAACGGTCTGTATTCTACCTTGGCAATCTTTGTTACAGGAAAAATGATTGACTTCGTCATCGACGGACCAAGGTCCGAGCGCTGCGTTTACATTATTTCCTCTGAGCACGATGCAATCGCTCACGAGATTCTCTATAACCTTAATCGTGGCTGTACGGAGCTTCAGGCGCGCGGACTGTGGAGTGGTGCGCACAAGCCTGTTTTGATGTGCGTTCTTGGTCGTACGGAGGTTGTTCAGCTGAAAGTTATCGTTTCCGAGATTGACCCCGATGCACTGGTATTTGTTTCAGAGGTCCACGAGGCAATCGGCGAAGGCTTTAAGTCATTTGAGGCTTTGGAAAGCTAATCGCTGCTAATCGCTGTTTGGTCAGCAAGCTGCTCGACAGATGGTCTTGTTGAACTTCGGTGGATGCGTGTAGCTGGATCCGATTAAACACAATTGCACGTAAAATTTTGCGATTAAAATGGCGCCCGACGATGAACTGCCTCCCATTTCTTGGACATAAGAAATGGGAGGCAGTTCATATGCAGGTGATTATGATTCTGCAGCGTGTTAGCGTCGGCTTTTAGGCCTGGCGCACAAAATAGCGCAGCTTTGGTAAGCTCTGCCGAAGAATCGACATGTTCCTAATCAAGATAGCCAGGCAGCTAGGCGGTCGCACTACCTGATATGCATCTCTATGCATAAA